>Ga0310830_100070_pt1 | contig 201212 bp, 202 predicted proteins | sample WT_ome_5_FD_201301 | JGI IMG/M metagenome (GOLD analysis project Ga0310830, IMG submission 201301) | Sorghum-adapted microbial communities enriched on wild type (WT) sorghum from Joint BioEnergy Institute, Emeryville, California, United... ... | reverse complement strand
ACTTCCCCATGCTCGTGGACCTGCACCTGCAGGGCAGGCTGCCGCTGGAGAAGTTCGTCACCGAGACCATCGGCCTCGACCAGGTCGAGGAGGCCTTCCACCGGATGGAGCGCGGCGAGGTGCTGCGATCGGTGGTGGTCCTGTGAGCCCCATCGACCGGGTCGTCACGTCCGGCACGTTCTCGCTCGACGGCGGCACGTGGGACGTCGACAACAACGTCTGGATCGTCGGCGACGAGCGCGAGGTGCTGGTCATCGACGCCGCCCACGACGCCGACGCGATCGCCGCCGCGGTCGGGGACCGGCGCGTGGTCGCCGTGGTGTGCACCCACGCCCACGACGACCACGTCAACCAGGCCCCGGCCCTGGCCGACCGGTTCGGGGCGCCGATCCTGCTGCACCCGGCCGAGGCGCCGCTGTGGGAGATGACCCACGCGAACCGCAAGCCGGACCGGGAGCTCGCCGACGGCGAGACGCTCTCCGCGGGCGGGGTCGAGCTGCGGGTGCTGCACACGCCCGGCCACTCCCCCGGCTCGTGCAGCCTGTACGTGCCCGACCTGGGCACGGTGTTCACCGGCGACACCCTGTTCCAGGGCGGACCAGGGGCCACCGGCCGGTCGTACTCGTCGTTCGACACGATCATCGAGTCGATCCGGGGCCGCCTGCTCACGCTGCCCGGCGAGACGGAGGTCCGCACCGGGCACGGGGACTCGACGACGATCGGGACCGAGGCGCCGCACCTGGAGGAGTGGATCGCGCGCGGCCACTAGCCCCACCCAGCACCGACGAACGGGCCGCTCGTCGGAACCCGTCCGACGAACGCGCCGCTCGCCGGAACGCTCGAGGGCCGCGCCGGCCTGCCGGCGGCGCCGCGCGCCGGGCGGGCAGGCCCCGGCCTGCCCGCGAACGCCGCCCGTAGGGCCGCGGAGGCTCGCAGGTCACGGGTCGCGAAGCGACCGCGCTAGCGACGCCGGTAGGCGACGTTCACCTGCGAGGAGCGGCCCCGCACCCCGCGCGGCGCCGCCGGTGGGACCCACCCAGCAGCGACGAACGGGCCGGTCGTCGGATTCACCGGGCCACGGGGCGCCACGAGCACGCGACCACCCCGGCGCACAGCAGCGCCGCCGCCGTCGCGAACGCGGCCGGGTAGCCGAAGGGCTCCGCCACCGCGCCGAGCCCGAGGGCGCCCACGCCCGTACCCGCGTCGTAGGCGATGTTCCACAGCGCGCTCGCCGCCCCGTACCCGCTGCTGCCGAACGCGGCGAACAGCAGCGTGAGCGAGTCGTTCTGCACCATCCCGAAGCCGAAGCCGACGGCCGCCGCCCCGACGACCACCAGCGCCCCGCCGCCCACGACCTCGGCCCCCATCCCCGCGGCCGTGAGCAGCATGCCGGGGACGAGCAGCCGCCCGCCCCAGCCGAGCCGGTCCACCAGCTCGCCCGCCACCAGCCGCCCGAGGAGCGCCCCCGCCGCCGTCGCCAGCAGGGCGGCCGGCACGAGCAGCCCCGCGCCCGGCACGGCGAGCGGGAGGAAGGTGATCAGACCGCCCTGGGCGACCGAGCAGGTGATCATCGCGAGCGCCGGGACCAGCGCCGAGCGGGTGCCCCACCGCGGTCGCGGGCCCGCGGGGGCGGCGGACGACGGGCCGGGCATCCGGATCCCCGGCACGAGCAACGCGCCCAGCACCGGCGCCGCCCCCGCCACGACGAACACCGCGGTGAAGCCGAACCGCTCGACCGCGGCCACCCCGACCGCCAGCAGCACGAGCTGCGGCACCCCGACGGCGAGGCCGTAGCGGCCCGCCGCCCTGCCGTGCTGCTCGCGCGGCACGAGCTCGGCCACCAGGGCGCTGCCGGCAACGGTCGCGAGCCCGAACCCGACGCCGCGCACCGCCGACAACGCGAGCACCGGCGCGAGCTCGGGCGAGAGGGCGAGGAACGGAGCCGGGGCGCCGAGCAGCGCCGACCCGGCCGCGAGCACCCAGCGGTGGCCGATCCGCACGAGCAGCCACGGCACCGCGAGTTGGGTGGCCACCGTCGTCGCCATCAGCACGGCCGTGGTGGCTCCGGAGCCGAACGCCCCCGAGCCACCCCGCTCGACCCAGAGCGGAACGACCGGCAGCAGCAGCGCGTACCCGCTGAAGCACAGCAGGGTGCTGGCGAGCATGAACCGGAACGGGGCGCCGGTGATCCCGGCGGGGACGCGGCTCGAGACCACCCCCCGAGCGTAGGTCCCGCCCTTCCGGGTGGCCGGGAGCGTTGGTTATCGTGCATCGTTAGCTGGGACTCATAGTGGAGTTAGAGGTGCCTAATGCAGGAGGTGGGACGCCGATCGGTGCTGGTCGCGGCCGGCCTGCTCGCGCTCTCCGGCTGCGTGGCACCGCCACCGTCGCCCACTGAACCGATCGGCCACCGCCGCGTCCGCGTGACCACCACCACCAACTTCCTCACCGACACCGTCGAGCGGATCGGCGGCGACCGGGTGGAGGTCACCGGCCTCATGGGCCCCGGCGTCGACCCGCACCTCTACCGGGCGAGCGCGGGCGACGTGCAGGCGCTGCGCGGCGCCGACGTGATCCTCTACTGCGGCCTGCACCTGGAGGGCCGCATGGGCGAGCTGTTCGCCGAGCTCGCCGACCGCCAGCCGACGAGGGCCGTGACCGACGGCATCCCCCGCGAGCTGCTGCTCGCGCCCCCCGGTGCGACCACCGAGCACGACCCGCACGTCTGGTTCGACGTGTCGTTGTGGGCGCGGGTCAGCGAGGAGGTGGCCGCCGCGCTCGCCGCGCGCGACCCCGAGCACGCCGACGGCTACCGCGCCCGCCTCGCCACCTACCTCGACGAGCTCACGGCGCTCGACGCCGAGATCGAGCAGCTGCTCGCCCCCATCCCGCCCCCGCGGCGCGTGCTCGTCACCTCGCACGACGCGTTCGCCTACTTCGGCCGCCGCTACCGGCTCGAGGTCGCGGGCATCCAGGGCATCTCGACCGCGGCCGAGGCCACCACCGCCGACGTCGAGCGGGTGGCGCAGCTGGTGGTCGAGCGGGGCGTGCCCGCCGTGTTCATCGAGTCGAGCGTGCCCCGCCAGACGATCGACGCGCTCCTCGCGGCCGCCGCCCAGCGCGGCGCCCGCATCCGCGTCGGCGGACAGCTCTACACCGACGCCGCGGGCGACCCCGGCACGCCGGAGGGCACCTACATCGGGATGGTACGGGCCAACGCACGACGGATCGCCGAAGGGCTCGCCGACCAGAGGGGATGACGCGATGCTGATGTCGACCGGAACGCGGACCGCCACCGCCCTCGAGGTGCAGGGGCTGACCGTCTCCTACCGCTCGACGCCGGTGCTCTGGGAGGTCGACTGCGCGTTCCCGGCCGGGCACCTGTCGGCGATCGTCGGGCCGAACGGGGCGGGCAAGTCCACCCTGCTCAAGGCCGCGCTCGGCCTCGTCCCCGCCGACGCGGGCCGGGTGCTGATCAACGGCGTCGAGGGTCCGGACGCGCTCGACCAGGTGGCGTACGTGCCGCAGGCGGAGTCGGTGGACTGGGACTTCCCGATCACCGTGCGCGAGGTCGTCGAGATGGGCCGATACCGGTCCGCGGGCTGGTTCCGCCGCCTCTCGGCCGGCGACCGCGCCATCGCGGAGGAGTGCCTGGACCGGGTCGGGATGGCGGGCTTCGCCAAGCGCCAGATCGGGCAGCTGTCCGGCGGCCAGCGCCAGCGGGTGTTCCTCGCCCGCGCGCTCGCGCAGCGGGCCCCCGTGCTCGTCATGGACGAGCCGTTCGCGGGCATCGACGCCCGCACCCAGGAGGACCTGCTGCGCCTGCTCGGCGAGCTGCGCGACGCGGGGGGCTCGGTCATCGTCGTCCACCACGACATGGCGCAGGTGCGGGCCGCGTTCGACTGGACGCTGCTGCTCAACGTGCGGGTGCTGGGCTGCGGGCCGACCGAGGACGTGCTCACCACCGAGGCGGTCCGCGCGGCGTACGGGGCGGACGTGACGTGGCCGGGCTGAGCGCGGCGCTGGGGCTGCCGTACACCGACGCGGTCGTGATCGCCGGGTCGCTCGTCCTCGGCATCACCAGCGGCGTGCTGGGCGCGTTCGCCGTGCTGCGCCGCCGCAGCCTCGTCGGCGACGCCGTCGCCCACGCGACGCTGCCGGGCGTGTGCGTCGCGTTCCTCGTCGCGGGCGCGAAGGACGTCCCCGGGCTCCTGGTCGGCGCCGCGCTGGCGGGCCTGGTGGCGGCACTGCTCATGGTGGGCATCGAGCGCGCGAGCCGGATCCGCCCCGACGCGGCCATCGGCGTGGTGCTGTCGGGGTTCTTCGCGATCGGCGTCGTGCTGCTCACCCACCTGTCCAACAGCGCCGACGCCGACCAGGCCGGCCTGGAGAACTACCTGTTCGGGCAGGCCGCCGGGCTGCTGGAACGCGACATCGCCGTGATGGCCGCGCTCGCCGCGGCGGCGCTGGTCGTGGTGGCGGTGCTGCGCCGGGCGCTCACCACCACGCTGTTCGACCCGGGCTACGCGGGCTCGATCGGGCTGCCGGTGCGGGCGCTCGAGACCCTGATGACGGCGCTGCTCGTCGTCGCCGTCGTGATCGGGGTGCGGGTGGTCGGCGCCATCCTCATGGTCGCGATGCTCGTGGTGCCCACGGCCGCCGCGCGGCAGCTCGCCGACCGCTTCGGGGCCGTCCTCGTGCTCGCCGGGCTGATCGGCGCGGCCGTCGGCGTCACCGGCGCGCTCACGGCCACCCGCGCGCAGCTGCCCACCGGGCCGGTGGTCGTCCTCACCGGCTTCGTCGTGGTGATGGCGGCGCTGCTGCTCGCGCCCGGGCGGGGCGTGGTGTGGCGCGCGCGGCGGCTCGCGGCGCGGCGCAGGACCGTGCTGCGCGACGCCGTGCTCGCCCACCCCGACGCGCCGGTCACCGGGTTGCGCGACCGCCTGGTGCGCGCCGAGCTGCGCCGCAGGGGCCTGCTCACCCGCGACGGCGCGCTCACCCCCGCGGGGGAGGCCGCCGCCCGGGAGGCCGCCGAGCGCAGGGCGCTGTGGACGGCGTGGCTCGAGCACGGCTCGTCCATCCGGCTGCCCGACGCCCGCGAACCCGATCCCACCGACCTGCGCGGCAGCCTCGGCGACGACGCGGTCGCCCAGCTGCGCGCCCGCGCGGGGAAGGGGGCCGCCGATGCCTGACGGGCTCCTCATCGTCGTCGTCGCCGGGCTGGTGGCCACCGCCTGCGGGCTGCTCGGCCCGTTCCTCGTGCTGCGGCGGATGGCCCTGCTGTCGGACGCGGTGAGCCACGCCGTGCTGCCCGGGATCGTCGCCGTCTGGCTGGTCGCCCACACCCGCGCCCCGCTGCCGGTGATCATCGGGGCGGCCGCGTTCGCGGTGCTCTGCGTGCTCGGCATCGACGCGATCCGCGCCACCGGGCTCGTCGCCTCCGACGCGGCGATCGCGCTGGTCTTCCCGGCGCTGTTCTCGCTGGGCGTCCTCGGCGTCACCCGCTACGCGTCGGGCATCCACCTCGACCTGGACTCCACGATCTACGGCGAGATCGCGTTCGTGCCGTTCGACACCGTGTGGCTCGGCGGCCACGAGGTCGCCCGCTCGGCCCTGGTGCTCGGCGGGGTGGTGCTGGCGAACCTGCTGCTGGTCACGTTGCTGTGGAAGGAGCTCAAGGCCACCACGTTCGACCCGCAGTTCGGCGCCACCGTCCGGCTGCGCCCGGCGCTGCTGTCGCGACTGCTGCTGGTGGCGGCCGCGGTCACCGCGGTGGCCTCGTTCGACGCGGTCGGGGCGATCCTCGTGGTGACGCTGCTGATCGTGCCCGCCGCCACGGCCTACCTGCTCACGGACCGGCTCGTCACGATGGTCGTGCTCGCGATCGCCGTCGGCTGGGTGGGCGCGGCCGCGGGCTACGCGATCGCGCTGCCGATGGACAGCTCCATCGCGGGGGCGATGGGCCTGGTGTGCACGGCCTGCTTCCTGCTGGCGCTCCTGCTGTCGCCCCGCCACGGCGTGCTCACGCGCCGGTGGCGGCGGGCGAGGTTGCCGGCGGGGCGGCACCGCACGGCACCCTGAAGGCGTGCCGCTCCCCGACACCGACTTCCCCGCAGACCCGTACCCCGGCGCCGTGCCGGACTTCTCGTTCGCGCACGTCGACGGGGAGTCGCACGTGCTCGACACGCGCAGCTGGACGATCGGCGGCACGCCCGTCGACGCCTGGCTCGCCCGCCGCGGCGGCCCGCCCTGCGCGCAGCGGATCCCGCTGCTGGCCTACGGCTCGAACCGGTGCCCCAGCAAGATCACCTGGCTGCGCCGGGCCCTCGGGATGGGCGAGGACCCGGTGGTGGCGCTGCGGGTGCGCACCCGCGGCGTCGCGGCGGTCTGGGCGAGCGGGCTGCGCAAGCGGGACGGCCAGCGCCCCGCGGTCCTCGCCGCGGCCCCGGGAGTCGTCGAGGAGCACGTGCTCTGGCTCGCGACGGCCGAGCAGATCGCGGTGCTCGACCGCTGCGAGGGCCGCGACGCGCGGTTCCGGCTGGCGCGGCTGCGCACCGGGGAGGTGCGCACGACCGACGGCGTGCTGATCCCGCAGCCGTGGTGCTACGTCGGCCACGGCGCGATCCGCCGCCCGCTGCACGTGGCCGGGGCGCCGGTGCGCTGCGCCGACGTCCCGCAGGACGCGGCGCTCGGGCTCGTCGGCGAGCCGGGCGACGACGGCCTCGACGCCCCGACCGTCGTCGGCGCGCCGCACCCCGACGAGTGGCCGGCCACGATCTTCGTCTACGGGCTGCTGCAACCGGGGCAGCGCTCGTGGCCGCTGGTCGAGCCGCACCGGGCGGGGCCGCCGCGGCCCGCGAGCGTGGCCGGAACGGTGTACGACACCGGCCTCGGCTACCCGGCGCTGCGCTGCGGCGGCGGGGGCCGCGCCCCCGGCTGGCTGGTGCCGGTGCGCGACCCGGCCGCCCTCCTGCCGCGGCTCGACGCCTACGAGGGCAGCCAGTACCGCCGCGAGCGCCTCGTCACGACCGACGGCACCATCTGTTGGGCCTACGTGTGGCAGGGCCCGTCGGGCGGGCTGCGGCCGCTGCCCGCCGGCTGGCGTTAGGTCGCCGGGGCGGGCCGCAGCAGCGCCGCCGACACCCCCGGGAGCGGCTTGCGCGCGCTCTCGGTCACCGCGATGACGGCGACCATCGAGATCACCGAGGCGATCACGAGGTAGATGCCGGGCATCGCGTTGTTGCCGGTGCTGAGCACCAGCGTCTCGAGGATGAACGGCGCGGTGCCGCCGAAGATCGACGTCGAGAGGTTGTAGCCGATCGAGAAGCCGCCGTAGCGGACGTCGGTGGCGAACAGCGCGGGCAGCGTGGCCGACATCGTGCCCAGCAGCATCACCAACAGCAGCCCGAGGATGGCCAGGCCGGCCACGGTGCCGCCGACCGTGCCCTGCGCGAGCAGCATGAACGACGGGTAGCCGAGCACGATGAACCCGACGCAGGCGGTCACGATCAGCGGCTTGCGGCCGACGCGGTCCGACAGCGCGCCCACCGGGATGATCACGAACATGATCATCAGCATCATGCCGAGGATGTAGAGCAGCGCCGGGGTCTCCTCCAGGCCGAGCGTGGTCTGCAGGTACGTCGGCATGTAGAAGAGGATCGTGTAGACCGCGACGTTGTAGAACAGCACCAGCCCCATGCAGATCAGCACGGGCCGCCAGTGGTGGACGATCGTCTCCTTCAGCGGCGACTCCGAAACCTGGTGGGACTCCTCCATCTCGAGGAACGCCGGCGTGTCCTCCAGCTTGCTGCGCAGGTAGAGCCCGACCAGCCCGAGCGGGCCCGCGATCAGGAACGGGATCCGCCACCCCCACGAGGCCATCGCCTCCGGCGACAGGCCCAGCTGCAGCACCGTCACCATGCCCGCGGCGAGCACGAAGCCGCCGGTGGTGCCGAACTCGAGGAAGCTGCAGTAGAAGCCGCGCTTCCTGTCGGGCGCGTACTCGGCGATGAACGCCGCGGCACCGCCGTACTCGCCGCCCGTGGCGAAGCCCTGCACCAGCCGGGCGATCACGAGCAGGATCGGCGCCACCCAGCCGGCCGCGTCGAACGTCGGCAGGAGCCCGATCGCGAAGCTCGCCCCCGACATCACCACGATCGTCAGCGCGAGCACCCGCTTGCGCCCGATCCGGTCGCCGAGCGGCCCGAGGATCGTGCCGCCCAGCGGCCGCACCAGGTAGGCCACGGCGAAGAGGGCGAACGTGAGGGCGATGTTGGCGCCCTCGTCACCGCCCGGGAAGAAGTTCATCGCGATGTAGATCGCGACGTAGCTGTAGATGCCGTAGTCGAACCACTCGACCAGGTTCCCCATGGCGGCCGCGCCGACCGCCTTGCGCACGGTCCGTTCGTCGACCTCGTGCGCTCCCTTGTGTTGCTCCGTGGCCATCAGGCCCCCCTTACGCTCTTGCCGGCCGAACCTAAGAGCGGTCGCGGGAGCCCGCAAACGCTGGCACTACGGTCGGTGCGTGCTGGAGATCGCACGGATCAGCAAGCGGTTCGCTGCTCGGCAGGCGCTCGACAACGTCTCGTTCACCGTCGAGCCGGGTGAGGTGTTCGGGTTCGTCGGCAGCAACGGCGCGGGCAAGACCACGACGATGCGCATCGTGCTCGGCGTGCTGTCCGCGGACGCGGGCGAGGTGCGGTGGAAGGGCCGCCCCGTGGACGCCGACCTGCGGCGGCGCATCGGCTACATGCCCGAGGAGCGGGGCCTCTACCCGCGGATGCGGGTCGGTGAGCAGCTGCGCTACCTCGCCCGGCTGCACGGCCTGTCGTCCGCGGACGCCGGCGCGGCCGTCGCGCGGTGGACCGAGCGGCTCGGGGTCGACGCCCGCCTCGGCGACGAGGTGCAGAAGCTCTCCCTCGGCAACCAGCAGCGCGTCCAGCTGTGCGCGGCGCTGGTGCACGACCCCGAGGTGCTGGTGCTCGACGAGCCGTTCTCGGGGCTCGACCCCACGGCGGTCGAGGTGATGAGCAGCGTGTTGCGGGACAAGGCCGACGCGGGCGTGCCGGTGATCTTCTCCAGCCACCAGCTCGAGCTCGTGGAACGGCTGTGCGACCGCATCGGGGTCATCGCGGGCGGTCGCATGGTCGCCGTCGGCACCGTCGCCGACCTGCGCGAACGCGCCGCGTCGGGCGTGGTGCTCGACGTCGAGGGCCCGCCGGTGGGGTGGGCGGCCGGGCTGCCCCGCGTCGAGGTGCTGCACGAGGAGGTGCTGGGCGACGACGGCGCCGCCCGCACGCGCGTGCGCCTCACCCCCGGCACCGACGACCAGGAGGTGCTGCGGGCCGCGCTCGCCGCCGGACCGGTCCACGAGTTCCACCGGTGGCGCCCGCCGCTCACCGAGCTCTACCGGGACGTGGTGCAGGCCGGGCCGGCGGAGGTGGCGGCGTGACCGCCCCGCTGCCCGCGCACAGCGCGGTGCTGCTCGTCGCGCGCCGCGAGTTCGTCACGCAGGTCCGCTCGCGCAGCTTCGTGATCGGGATCGCGGTCACGCTCGTGTTCTTCGCCGGGATCTTCCTGCTCGGCGCCTACGTCAACGGGCGGGCCTCCAGCCACGAGCTGGGGGTCACGGCGCAGGCGGCGGCGCTGCGCGCCGGCCTCGAGCGGGCGGCGGACGCCGAGGGTGCCCAGCTCACCGTCCGCGAGGTCGACGAGGCCAGCGGCCGCGAGCAGGTGCGCGACGGCGCCCTCGACGCCCTCCTCACCGGTTCAGCGGGGGCCTACGACCTGGTCGGCCACGACTCGGTGGACGGCGGCCTGCAGGCGATCGTGCAGGCGGCGGTGGACGAGCAGGCGGTCGCGGCCGCGCTGGCGGGCGCCGGGATCGACCCCGCGGAGCTGGAGCGCTCCTCCGCGCTCACCGTCAGCACGCTCGAACCCGGCGACAGCGGGCGCGGGCAACGGCTCGCGATCGCCCTCGTCGGCACCCTGCTGCTGTTCTTCTCGCTCAGCGGGTACGGCAGCCTCGTCGCGACCGGGGTGGTCGAGGAGAAGCAGAGCCGGGTGGTCGAGCTGCTGCTCGCCACGATCACGCCGTGGCAGCTGCTCGCGGGCAAGGTGCTCGGGCTGGGCGCGGTCGGGCTGCTGCAGCTCGTGGTCCTCTGCGCGATCGCGGGCCTCGGCGCGGCCGCGGCGGGCGTGCTCGCGCTGCCCGGAGCCGCGCTGGGCATGTTCGTGATGGTCGTCGTGTGGTACCTGCTCGGCTTCTTCCTCTACGCCGCGCTGTACGCGGCCGTGGGGTCCACCGTGTCACGGCAGGAGGAGCTGCAGTCGGTGGTGGCACCGATGATCTTCCTGCTGCTGATCCCGTTCATCCTCACGATGAACCTCTTGCCCAACGACCCGCGCAACGGGCTCGCCGCCGTGCTGTCGTTCGTGCCGTTCTTCGCGCAGACCGTGATGCCGGCGCGCTACGCGCTCGGCGTCGCGTCGCTGCCGGAGGTGCTGGTGTCGGCCGCGCTCTCCGCCGCCGCCATCGTGGTCGTGGTGCGGGTCGCCGGGCGCGTCTACCGGAACTCGGTGCTGCGCACCGGCGCCCGCGTCCGCCTCCGCGAGGCGCTCCGCGCCTCCTCCTGACGGGTCAGGACGCCGGGGCCGGGCGCGGCCGGGGCGACGGGCGCGGGCGCGGCGCCTCGGCCGCGGCCGGGGCGGCCTGCGGGGCGGGCGCGGGCCGCGGGGCGGGCGCGGGCGGTTCGGGCAGTTGCCACTCCTCGCCGTAGTCCGCGCGGGTCGCCCGCTGCGACCGCACGACCCACGCCGCGATCGCGACCACCACGGCCAGCACGAGCCACCGGCCGCGACGGCCCCGGTGTCCCTCGACGTTCTCCGCCATCGACATCACCCTTCCGCCGGATGCGCTCGAAGGGTAAGCCGTTCGGCCGCCGATCGCGCCGCGCCCCGCCCCGCGTTTCGGGTCAGCGCTCGGCCATCGGCACGTACGGGCGCTCGGTGGCACCCACGTACAGCTGGCGCGGCCGGCCGATCTTCGTGGTCGGGTCGTTGATCATCTCGCGCCAGTGGGCGATCCAGCCGGGCAGGCGACCCAGCGCGAACAGCACCGTGAACATCTTCGTCGGGAAGCCCATGGCCCGGTAGATCACGCCGGTGTAGAAGTCGACGTTCGGGTAGAGCTTGCGCTCGATGAAGTAGTCGTCGGCCAGCGCGCGCTCCTCGAGGGCCTTCGCGATGTCGAGCAGCTGGTCGTTCACGCCGAGCTTCTTGAGGATCTCGTCGGCGCTCTGCTTCACGATCCGGGCGCGCGGGTCGTAGTTCTTGTAGACCCGGTGGCCGAAGCCCATCAGGCGGGCGCCCTTCTCCCGCTTCTTGACCCGCTCGATGAAGGCGTCGACGTTGCCGTCCTCGACGTCGCGGATGCGCTGCAGCATCTCCAGCACCGCCTGGTTGGCGCCGCCGTGCAGCGGGCCGAACAGGGCGTTGATGCCCGCCGAGATGCTCGCGAACAGGTTGGCGTGCGACGAGCCCACCATCCGGACGGTGGAGGTGGAGCAGTTCTGTTCGTGGTCGGCGTGCAGGATCAGCAGCACGTCGAGCGCCCGTACGAAGTCGGGGTCGATCTCGTACGGCTCGGCCGGGAACCCGAACGTCAGCCGGAGGAAGTTCTCCACGAGGCCCAGCGAGTTGTCCGGGTAGAGGAACGGCTGGCCGACCGACTTCTTGTACGCGTACGCCGCGATCGTCGGCACCTTGGCCAGGAGCCGCACCGTCGACAGCTCCACCGCGTCCTCGTCGAACGGGTCGAGGCTGTCCTGGTAGAAGGTCGACAGCGCGCTGACCGCGCTGGACAGCACCGGCATCGGGTGCGCGTCGCGGGGGAACCCGTCGAAGAACCGTTTCAGGTCCTCGTGCAGGAGCGTGTGGCGGCTGATCCGGTTCGTGAACGAGTCCAGCTGCTCCTGGGTGGGGAGCTCCCCGTAGATCAGCAGGTAGCTCGTCTCCAGGAACGTCGAGTTCTCCGCGAGCTGGTCGATCGGGTAGCCGCGGTAGCGGAGGATGCCGGCGTCACCGTCGATGTAGGTGATCGCCGACGCGCAGGACGCCGTGTTGCCGTAGCCGGAGTCGAAGGTGACGAGCCCCGTCGACGGGAGCAGCTTGCTGATGTCGAACGCGGACGCACCCTCGGTCGCCGGCCGGATCGACATCTCGAACTCGCCGCCGGGGTGGTGCAGAACAGCGGCGTTGGTGGTCTCGTCGGACATGTGGAGGTTCCCTCACACTCATGTTTTGCGTGGTTGGCCGCAACGCTAGTGCTCCCGATCGCGTTTGCGCCCGTCCTGAGGCTGACGCCTTCATCACGGCGGGCGTCACGTCGCGTGAACGGGGCGGTAACGCCAGAAGGCCGGGAACACCGCGGCCACCACGACCGCACCGACGATCACGAGGACGCCGCCCACCGTCGCCGACATCCCCGGTCCCCACCAGTCGGCGGCCGGACCGTGCCACATGTCGGCGAGGCGGGGTCCCCCGACGACCACCACCGAGAAGACGCCCTGCATGCGCCCGCGCATCTCGTCGGTGGCCACGGACTGCAACATCGACATCCGGAACACGCCGCTCACCATGTCGCCCGCGCCCGCGACAGCGAGGAAGATCACTGCCCACCACAGGGAGCCGGCGAGCCCGAAGAGGGCGACGCCCACGCCCCACACGCAGATCGCGAGCGTCACGGCGACGCCCTGCCGCTGGATCCGGTTCAGCCGCCCGGAGAACACCGCGGCGATGACCATCCCGGCCGGGATCGCCGCGAACAGCACCCCGAGCGCGAACCCGCCCGTCGGCGGGTCCCCGTGGACGACGTGGGCGATCTCGGGGAACACCACGCGCGGCATCCCGAACGCCATCGCCACGATGTCCATCAGGAACGACACCAGCAGCACCGCGTGCATGGCGGCGTACCGGAAGCCCTCGCCGATCTCCCGCAGCCCGGCCTTCCTGCGCTCGCCGCGCGTCTCCGGCGGGACCGGCGGCAGCTTCCAGGTGGCCCACAGCGTGGCGAGCAGCGCCAAGGCGTCCAGCAGGTAGAGCGTCGGCAGCCCGACGACCGGGATCAGCACGCCCGCGAGCAGCGGGCCCGCGATCGCGCCCGTCTGGTAGACGGTCATGTTCAGGGTGTTCGCCGCCGGGAGCTGGTCGGCGGGCAGCAGCCGCGGGATCACGGCGTTGCGCGCGGGCTGGTTGACCGCGAGGAACGCGGTCTGCACGGCGAAGAGCCCCAGCACCGTCCACACCCCGCCCAGGCCGCTGGCCGCGGTGACCCACAGGGCCAGCGACGACAGCGCGATCCCCGCCCCGGACAACAGCAGCAGGGTGCGCCGGTCCATCGCGTCGGCGATCGCCCCGCCCCACAGGCCGAACACGACCAGCGGCACGAGACCGAACAGGCCCGTGAGCCCGACGTAGGCCGAGGAGCCGGTCAGCTCGTAGATCTGCGCGGGCACCGCGACGACCGACAGCTGCGCGCCGATGACCGTGACGATCCCCGCGCTCCACAGCCTCCGGTAGGCCGGGGTGCGCAGGGGCCGGGTGTCGGTCAGCACGCCGCGCACGGCCCGCGCGATGCGCTTGGTGGTGGGCTCGCGGGGGGCGGTGGGGCCGGTGGGTGCGTCCGGGCCGGTGGTGATCGGCTTCGTTGGGCCATCCGGGCCGGACGTTGTCATACGACAACGAGTACCATCCGGCGCCCGCGCTGCGCCCCCCGGTTCCCGTCCGGAGTGCCGGGCCTCACGGTCGAACCCCGCGAGTCGCGCGCTGGATGTCGGCGAGTCGCGGTCTCGGTGCGCGCGAGTCGCGGTCTCGATGCGCGCGAGTCGCGGTGTCGGTGCGCGAGTGGGTCAGGGGGCGAGGCGGCGGATGCGCCAGGCGCGGCTGTGCGGGTCGTGCTCGTAGCGCAGGCGGTCGTGCATCCGGTCCTGCCTGCCCTGCCAGAACTCCACCTGCTCCGGCAGGATCCGCCAGCCGCCCCAGTGCGGCGGCGGCGGCACCTTCTCCTCGTGGGCGAAGCGCTGGGTGATCGTGGCCAGCGCGTCGTCGAGCACGCGGCGGTCCCGCACCTCGGTCGACTGCGCCGACGCCCACGCCCCGAGCTGGGCGCCGCGCGGGCGGGTGGCCCAGTACGCCGCGTTCTCCTCCGGGGTGACCAGCTCGACGTGCCCGCGGACGTGCACCTGCCGGTGCTGGGCGTACCAGGGGAAGGTGGCCGAGGCGTACCGGGTGGCGCGCAGCTGGTGGCTCTTGGCGGACGTGTAGTTGGTGAAGAAGACGATGCCGCGGGCGTCGATGCCCTTGCACAAGACGGTGCGCGAGGACGGTTTGCCGTCCTCGTCGGTGGTGGCGAGCACCATCGCGTTGGGCTCGACGACGCCGTCGGTGATGGCCTCGTCCATCCACCGCGTCAGCTGCTCGTGCCACGTCGCGGCGAGATCGCCCACGTCCAGCTCGTCGGTCCGCGCGTAGTCCACTCGCATCGTCGCCAGCTGCTTCGCCATCGACGCCCTCCCCCAGGTAGCGGACCCACCACGCTATGTGCAAGAACACCCGATCGGCACCTCCGGTGACCGATGCCACCCGGCCGCCCTTGCCGTCCTGCGGCGGCAACGGCAGGGTGACGCCAACCACGACGAGGAGGACGCGGTGACCACTGCGCCGACCGCACCCGGATCCGGCCAGGGCGAGGAGGCGGTACCCCCGCCCCCACCCGGTTTCGCCCCCGGCCTGGAGGGCCACGTCGCCTTCCGCACCCGGATCGCGGAACCCGACAAGGACGGCGGCGCGCTGCGCTACCGCGGCGTCGACATCGAGGACCTCGTCGGGAAGGTGACGTTCGGCAACGTGTGGGCGTTGCTGGTCGACGGCCGGTTCGGCCCCGGCCTGCCGCCCGCCGAGCCGTTCCCCATCCCGGTGCACACCGGCGACGTCCGGGTGGACGTGCAGGCGGCGCTCGCGATGCTCGCCCCGTACTGGGGCTACCGCCCGCTCCTGGACATCAGCGACGAGGAGGCGCGCGACCAGCTCGCCAGGGCGTCGGTGATGGCGCTGTCGTACGTGGCGCAGTCGGCGCGCGGGATCGGCGTGCCCGCGGTGCCGCAGTCGCGCATCGACCGGTGCGCCACGATCACCGAACGGTTCATGACCCGCTGGCGCGGCGAGCCGGACCCGGCGCACATCGCGGCCGTCGACGCGTACTGGGTGTCGGCCGCCGAGCACGGCATGAACGCCTCGACGTTCACCGCGCGCGTCATCGCCTCCACCGGCGCGGACGTCGCGGCGGCGCTCTCCGGCGCGATCGGCGCCATGTCCGGTCCGCTGCACGGCGGCGCGCCGGCTCGGGTGCTGCCGATGATCGAGGAGGTCGAGCGGACCGGCGACCCGGAGGGCCTGGTCAAGGGCATCCTCGACCGCAAGGAACGGCTGATGGGCTTCGGCCACCGCGTCTACCGCGCCGAGGACCCGCGGGCCCGCGTGCTGCGCCGCACCTGCCGCGAGCTGAAGGCGCCGCGCTACGAGGTCGCCGCCGCGCTGGAGAAGGCGGCGCTCACCGAGCTGCGCTCGCGCAGGCCCGACCACGCCATCGAGACCAACGTCGAGTTCTGGGCGGCGGTGATCCTCGACTTCGCCGAGGTGCCGCCGCACATGATGCCCGCGATGTTCACGAGCGCCCGCACGGCGGGCTGGTCGGCGCACATCATGGAGCAGAAGCGCGAGGGCAAGCTGGTGCGCCCGAGTGCCCAGTACATCGGTCCCGGCCCCCGGCGTCCCGAGGAGGTCGAGGGCTGGGACGAGATCACGAAACCGGGCTCCTGATCCCGCCCTGGTCCCGACGAGCGGCGCGCCCGTCGGAACCTACGCGACGAGCGCGCCGCTCGTCGGAACGCGCTTGCGCACGAGCAGCGAGGCCACGCCCGCGACCATGCACATCGCGCCGCCCGCGTACCACGCGGCGTCGTAGGCGCCGAGCTCGTCGCGGACGATCCCCGCGCCCAACGCCATGGCCGCGGCGCCCACCTGGTGCGCGGCGAACACCCAGCCGAACACGACCGGCGCGGCGGCCCCGAACAGCTCGCGGCACAGCGCCATCGTCGGCGGGATCGTGGCCACCCAGTCCAGGCCGTAGAACACGATGAACGCGAGCATGCTGGCCTGGATGTCCGGACCGAAGAGCGCGGGCAGCGCGAGCAGCGACAGCCCGCGCAGGACGTAGTAGACGAGCAGCAGGTAGCGCGGGTCGATCCGGTCGGTGAGCCAGCCGGACGCGATGGTGCCGGCCACGTCGAAGATCCCGACGAGGGCGAGCAGGCCCGCCGCGACCGTCTGCGGCATGCCGTGGTCGTGCGCGGCCGGGACGAAGTGCGGCTGGATCAGGCCCATCGTGGTGGCGCCGCAGATCACCATGCCGAGGGCGAGGTACCAGAACCCCCTGGTCCGCACGGACTCGGCGAGGACGCGCAGGGCGAGCCGGCCCGCGCCGCTGCGCACGGGGTCGACGTCGTCGGCCGGGGTGCCGCCGTAGGGCGCGACCCCGAGGTCGCGGGGCCGGTCGCGCAGCAGCCACATCACGAGCGGCGCGACGCCGAGCGCCGCGAACGCGACCGCGAGCGACGCCGGCCGCCAGCCGTAGGCGTCGGCGAGCTGGGAGACGAGCGGGAGGAACACGAGCCCGCCCGCGGCCCCGCCCGCGGTCAGCACGCCGGAGACGAGGCCGCGCCGGGCGACGAACCAGCGTCCGGTCACGGTGGCCACCAGGGCGAGCGCCATCGACCCGGTGCCGAGGCCGACGAGCACGCCCCAGCAGAGGACCAGCTGCCAGCTCGCGGTCATGAATATCGTGAGCCCGCTGCCCGCCGCGACCACCACGAGGGCGGCCGTGACGACCCTGCGGATGCCGAAGCGCTCCATCAGCGCCGCCGCGAACGGCGCCGTGAGCCCGTAGAGCGCCATGTTGACGGCGGCCGCGAGGGAGATCGTGCTGATGGACCAGCCGAACTCGTCGTGGAGCGGGTTCATGAGCACGCCGGGCACGGCCCGGAACCCGGCGGCGCCGACGAGGGCGAGGAACGTCACGGCGGCCACCCACCAGGCGGGGTGGATGCGTCGGGCGGGGTGGAGCTGGGTCACCCAGCGAGCATCGCCGGCCCGGGGGCCCGGCGACAGTGGCCCGACGGCCAATACGTGAAAGAATCCGGCCATGGCTGCGCCGCACGACGTCGCGGTGCTCGCGCTCCCGAACGTGGTGGCGTTCGAGCTCGGGCTCCCGCACAAGCTCATCGGCACGGCCGTCGACGACGAGGAGCGGCCGCTCTACCGGGTCCGCGTGGCCACCCTCGACGGCGGCCCGGTGCGCACGTCGGCCGACTACCAGGTGCTGCCCGAGCACGACGCGTCGATCCTGCGCGCCGCAGACACCGTGATCATCCCCGGCATCTACGGCGGCTCGGCGATGGCGCGCGGCGTCCTCGAACCGGAGCTCGCGGAGGCGCTCGACGGCCTCTCCGCGCGGATGGTCTCCATCTGCACCGGGGCGTTCGTGCTCGCCGCCGCCGGCCTGCTCGACGGTCGGCCGGCCACCACCCACTGGAGGCACGCCCAGGCGTTCCAGGCGCTGTTCCCGCAGGTGAAGCTGGACCCGGACGTGCTGTACGTCGACGACGGCGACGTGCTCACCTCGGCGGGCAACGCCGCGGGCATCGACCTGCTGCTGCACGTCGTCCGGCGCGACCACGGCCCGACGGTGGCCAACCGGGTGGCCAGGCGCAGCGTCGTCGCGCCGTGGCGCGAGGGCGGCCAGTCGCAGTTCATGGAGCCGATGCCCGACCCCGACGGCCCCGGCACGGCGAGGACGAGGGCGTGGGCCCTGGAACGGCTGCACGAGCCGCTCGGGCTCGCCGACCTCGCCGCCCACGCCTCGATGAGCGTGCGGACCTTCACCCGGCGGTTCCGGGAGGAGACCGGCATGAGCCCGGCCCGCTGGCTCACGGCGCAGCGGGTCGCGGCGGCGAGGCGGCTGCTGGAGACCACGGACCTGCCGGTGGAGCGCATCGCGGCCGAGTGCGGGTTCGGCACCACCGCGTCGCTGCGCCAGCACCTGCACGCCGCGATCGGCGTCTCACCGCTGGCCTACCGCCGCACCTACCGCGGCGGGGCGTAGCGGGCGAGCTCGAGGTCGAGGCGCTCCCGGCGGATCCGCTGGTCGAGGTAGAGCAGCCCCACCACCGCCGTGCCGAACGGGGTGGTGACGGTGCCGAGGACGATCGTGGCGATCGCAGACCGCACGATCTGCGATGCGTCCTGCGGCTCCGGGGTGAGCACACCGAACACGCCCAGCACGACGACCGCGACCGCGGCCACGACGAGCGTGCAGGCCAGCAGGATGCCGAACACCCGCCACCACGAGCCGCGCACGAGCCTCCACGACCGCCCGAGAGCCGCGGTCACCCCGATGGGTTCCAGCACGTAGGCGGTGGTCGCCAGCGCCCACCGCACCACGAGGTACGCGACGAAGGCCAGCGCGCCCAGGACGAGCAGCGCGCCCACCCCGATCGCCCTGGCCGACCCGATCGCGGCGACGACGAACGCGAACATGATCGGGAACGCCACGATCGCCCCGATGACGAACGCGATCAGCAGCGACAGCCCGATCAGCCCCGGCACCCTGGGCGCGGCCGACCGCCACGCCTCGCGCACGTCGACGAGCTGCCCGAGCACGGCCCGGCTGAAGGCCACGAGCAGCACACCGGAGAGCCCGGCGCTGAGCACGATCGCGACGGCCGCGGACACCAACGAGCCGACCATCGCCGCCACCGGCGCGCGGACGGCGCCACCCGGCCCGACGAAGGCGAGGTCGACGAAGAGCTGGACGAGGCCGGTGACGACCATGACCGCCGCGGTCACCCCGAGCGTCAACGCCGGGTTGCCCCTGATGAAGCGGACGGCCCCGGCCACGATGTCGCCGAGGCCGAGCGGGCGCAGCGGCACGATGCCCGGCTGCGGGGCCGGCCCGGAGGGCGGCGGCGGTCCGTAGGCCGCAGGCTGGCCGTAGCCGGGCGGCGGCCCGGACACCGGCTGCCCGTACTGGCCGTAGCCGGGCGTGCCGTAGCCGGGCGTGCCGTAACCCGGGGCCTGGCCGGGGCCGGCGGACCCGTAGCCCACCCAGTTCCCGGCCGGGTCGTACCCGGGGCCGTAGGCGGCGGGTCCGTAGCCGGGCTGGGGGTAGCCGGTCGGCCCACCGAACTGCGCGGTGGGGCCGGGTTCGGTCGGCGCCGCGGCGCCGGCCGGTGCGCTCGGCCCGGGGATCGTCGGCCGGTCACCGGCGGGCTGCCCGGTACCGGGTGCTCCGGCGGACGCGGCGGCCGGCGGCGAATCGGCCGCAGCGGGCGCCTCCGCAGCGGTCGGGCCGCTCTCGGCGGCGGGGCCGGCCGGCCCATCCGCAGCGGACCCGTCGGCGCCGTCCTCCGTTCCCGCGGCGACCGGCCCGGTAACCCGCTCGGCCCCGGCAGCGGCGGCCTCCCCCGTACCGGACCGGCCCGCGGCGGAATCGACCCCGCCCTCGGTTCCGGCACCGGACCCGCTCCCCGGCTCGACCGGACCGGACCCGGCCGCACCCGGTGCCGACGATCCCTGCCCGGCTTCGGGAATCCCGGTCCTCGTGGCCTCCTGCGCACCGGACGGCCCCGCGACGGGGCCGGTCGCTCCCTCGGCCGCGGCACCGCTCGCAGCGGGCCCGCTCCCGGACTCCGGCGGAGACCCGGCCGGAGCCGCCTGCCCCGGCTCGCCGGTGGCAGATGCGCCCCCGCGCCCACCGGACGCGGCGGGCCCCGCCGCGTCCGACGCTCCACCCGTGGGCGACCCGCTCCCGGTCGAGGCCGCAGCCGATCCGACCGCCGCTGCGCCGACCTCACCGCCACCCGCACCGGGTTCGGCATCCCCGGCCGCCGAGGCCTGCTCCGCACCGGACCGACCCGCACCGGCGCCGGCCCCACCCTGCGCAGCCGCACCGCTCGCAGCGGGCCCGCCCCCGGGCTCCGACGGAGCGGCCCCGGCCGCAGCCGCAGCACTCGGCTCGCCCACGGCAGCCGTGCCCCCGCTCCCGCCGGCCCCGGCCGAGTCCGCCGCCTCCTCCGCACCACCCGAAGGCGACCCGCTCCCGGTCGGGGCCGCAGCCGGCCCGACCGCGGCTGCGTCGGCCTCGCCGCCACCCGCAGGCGCCCCGGCCGGCCCCGACGCACCCGATCCGGGTCCGGCGGCCCCGGTCGCCTCGGCCCCCTGCCCACCGGGCTTCCCGGCGGCACGGCCTGCCTCGCCCTCGGCCTCCGCGCCGCGCGCAGCCGAGCCGCTCTCCGCCTCGCGCGACGCGGCAGGCCCGGCCGAGCCCGCCGCGTCCGCCGCCGGCTCGGCCCCTGCTCCCGTCTCCTCCGCGCCGGACCGACCCGCAGCGGTGCCGGCCTCCCCCGCTGCAGCGGCCGAACCCGGCTCACCGGCGGTCGCCGGGGTCTCGCCGCCCGACCCGGCGCCAGCGCCGGCACCAGCAGCAGACGCGTCCGCGGCCGACCGCCCCGGCTCGCCGGCCGGCCGCCCGGGCTCGCGGTCCGGCGGCACCGCGCCCGGTTCCGCGCCGTCGTCCGGTCGGTCCGTTGCGTTCGACATCTGCGCCTGCCCCCTTCGCCGATGATCTCCGGCGCCCATGGTGGCAGCGAACAGCCGCACGCGTAGGGCCGAACGGCCGCGCGCCGCGGGGGCTTGTCGGCGTGACCTCACCCACCTGGACGGGCCGTACGGCTCCGATCCGGTCCGATTCGGCCCGTGACGTGCGGTTCGAGGCGCCCGGGGTGGGGACCCACACCCGTTCGGGCCGTGACACGGCTGCAACACTGGAGCCCGTGACCGCTTCGACGTCCGCCGACCTGCAGATCCCCGCCGACCTCAAGCCCGCCGACGGGCGCTTCGGCTGCGGCCCCTCGAAGGTGCGCCCGGAGCAGCTCGCGGCCCTCGCCGGAGCGGGCGCGGAGCTCATGGGCACCTCGCACCGCCAGAAGCCGGTGAAGTCGCTGGTCGGGCGGGTCCGCAGCGGGCTGCGGGAGCTGTTCTCCCTGCCCGACGGGTACGAGGTCGTGCTGGGCAACGGTGGGTCGACGGCGTTCTGGGACGCCGCCGCGTTCGGGCTGGTGCGCGAGCGCGCGCTGCACCTGGCCTACGGCGAGTTCTCCTCCAAGTTCGCCGACACCACCCGCGGCGCCCCGTTCCTCGCCGAGCCGGTCGTCGTCAAGGCCGACCCGGGCAGCGCGCCCGAGCCGACCGCCGACCCGTCCTGCGACGTGCTGGCGTGGGCGCACAACGAGACCTCCACCGGCGTGTCCGTGCCGGTCGTGCGGCCCTCCGGGGCCACGTCCGACCAGCTCGTGCTCATCGACGCCACGTCCGGCGCGGCCGGGCTGCCGCTCGACGTGACCCAGGCCGACGCGTACTACTTCGCGCCGCAGAAGGGCTTCGCCTCCGACGGCGGGCTGTGGGCCGCGCTGATGAGCCCGGCCGCCCTCGAGCGCGTCAAGGAGATCGCCGCCACCGACCGCTGGATCCCGCCGTTCCTATCGCTCGCCACCGCGGTCGACAACTCGGTGAAGGACCAGACCTACAACACGCCCGCGGTCGCCACGCTGTTCCTCATGGCCGAGCAGATCGACTGGATGCTCGGCCTGGGCGGGCTCGACGCGTGCGTCGCGCGCACCGCCGACTCCTCGGGCCGGCTCTACGCGTGGGCGGAGAAGTCGGAGTTCGCCACGCCGTTCGTGAGCGACCCCGCGCACCGCTCGCAGGTGGTCGGCACGATCGACTTCGTCGACTCCGTCGACGCCGCCGCCGTCGCGAAGGTCCTGCGCGCCAACGGCATCGTCGACACCGAGCCCTACCGCAAGCTGGGCCGCAACCAGTTGCGCATCGGCATGTTCCCCGCGGTCGAGCCTTCCGACGTCAGCGCCCTCACCGCCTGCATCGACTGGGTCGTCGAACGGCTGTCGTGATCACCGCTGTAAGCGGTGCGTAGTCACATCAGTAACATGCGTCCCAGCTCAACCCGGGTGATGTCGTCGGCGCGCCTCCGACGCAGGGTGCGGTCCGACAACTAACGTCACCCGGACGGGGAGAACGAGAGCGGGAGGGCCGCTGATGCGGGCGCTGCGGGTCGTCGGGATCACCGAGGGTGGCGGTGAGTTCTCCGTCGTCCTCGAGGACCCGATCCGACACGAGCGTTTCACCGTGCCTGCCGACGAGCAGCTGCGGGCCGCCGCGAGGGGGGATCTCACCCGGCTCGGACAGATCTCGATCGAGTTGGAGAGCCAGTTGCGTCCACGTGAGATCCAGGCCCGCATTCGTGCCGGGGCGTCCGTGGAGCAGGTCGCCGCTGCTGCCGGCGTACCGCTGCAGAAGATCGAGCGGTTCGCCTACCCCGTTCTGCTGGAACGCTCCCGCACCGCCGAAATCGCCCAGCGCGCGCACCCGATGCGCGCCGACGGCCCCGACACCCGCACCCTCGGCGAGGTCGTCGCGCACACCTTCGGGCTGCGCGGGCAGGACTACGCCGACGCCGAGTGGGACTCGTGGAAGGGCGAGGACGGCAAGTGGATCGTCGCCCTCTCCTGGCGCGCCGGGCGCTCCGACAACCGGGCGCACTGGACGTTCCAACCGGGGGCGCACGGCGGCACGGTCACCGCGATCGACGAGCACGCGAGCGACCTGATCGAGGGCCTGCCGGCGCGGCCGCTGCGCACCGTCGGACCGGTCATCGACATCGCGCGGCCGGAGGACCCGACACCCGCCCCCGCCCCCGGCCCCGAGGAGGAGCTGCGGGCCGTCGCCTCCGATCCGGTCCGCGGCGCGCGCATCGAGCCGCCGGCGGGGGACGCCCGCACGGTCGACCGCTCGCCGCCGCGCACCGCCCCGGAGCCGCGGCGCCCCGTGCCGCCGGCCCAGCGGCAGCCCTCGCCGCCGCGCACCGAGCCGGCCCGCCCGGAGACCACCCGTCCGGAGCGGAGCCGACCCGCAGCCGCCGAGCCGGAGCCGCGGCCGCGGCCCGCGCAGGACGCCCCGACCCCGGCCGCCGCGGAGCCCGCGGGCCGCGCCAAGCCCGACACCGCACCCGCGGCCGAGCCGGAGGTCGCGAAGCCCGCGGCGGAGCCGGCCCGGCCCGAGCGGCGCACCGCGCAACCCGCCCGTCCGGAGAAGGCGCCCGCCGCGAGCGCCGAACCGGCGGCGGAGGCCCCCGCCGAGGAACCCGCTGCTCGGGAACAGCCGGCGTCCCAGCCCGCCGCGACCCCATCCGCTGCACCCAAGCGCACGAAGAAGGGCAAGCCGGTGATGCCGTCCTGGGACGAGGTCCTGCTCGGGGTGCGCGGGCAGCGCTGACCCGCCGGCCGTTGTCGATCGGCGGGGGCGGTCCTCGCCGATCGACAGCGGTGCCCGGCCGGCCCCCTCGACGACCTGTGCCGGCCCTGCGTCCGCGAGGATCGGGGCGGGGGATGTCGAGCTGGTGCGCGCCCACCGGCCGGACGTGGCCGTGCTGGACATCCGGATGCCGCACCTCGACGACGTCGAGGCGGCCGCGGAGCCGGCCCGCACCGGCGCCCCACGCCGGTGCTCGTGCGGACCACGTTCGCCGACGACGCCTCCATCCCGCGCGCCCCCGGCGGCGGGGCCTTCCGGCTTCGTGCTCAAGACCGGCCCGCAGGAGATCATCGCGGGTGTCCGCGCCGTCGCATCGGGTGCGGCGTACCTGTCACCGCTGATCACCCGGCGGGTGCTGGACGGCCTGCCGACGACGCGTCGCGCCCGCGACGCCCACGCGCGGGTCGCCGCGCTGACCGACCGGGAGCCCGAGGTGCTCGGCCTGATCGGGGCCGGCCTGTCGAACGCGGAGTCGCGCGCACGCTGCACGTGGTCGAGGGGACGGTGAAGATCGACGTCAGCACGATCCCGGGCCGCCTCGGCGCCCGCAACCGGTGCAGGCGGCGATCGTCGCGCACGACGCCGGGCTCGTACCACCGGATGCCTGAGCGCCGGCCCGTCGAGGGTGATCAGCCGAGCTGCCCGAGCAGCAGCACCACCCACGCCGCCACGAGGCCGGCCGCGGCGCCGAGCGCGGGCCAGCGCCAGAACCGCACGTGCCGCAGCAGGTGCAGCGACGGGGCGAGCCCCAGCCCGACCAGGATGTTCGCCGGCACCCACAGCAGGCCGAACGCCTCGGCGAACGCGCGGCTCAGCGCGACGTCGCCGAGCGTGACGACCACCGCCGTGAACGCGGAGATGGTCAGGCCGGTGGCCCACGGGGTCGGTTCCGGGTCGGCGCCGCGGCGCGGGATCGGCCCCGTGGAGGGCGCGGGCACGACCTCGACCCGGCCGGTGACGGGGTCGGTGTAGGTGACGGTGCGGCCCAGCGCGTCGGCGAGCCGGGCCGCGAGCTGCCTGCCCCTGCGCTGCAGCAGGTCGCGCTCGGCGGGCCCGCCCGACCCGGCCACGGTGACGGCGAAGGCCGCCCACTCGCGCAGGGCGTCCTCCAGCTCGGCCGGGAGGGGCGGATCGTCCGCCCGGCGCTCGCCCAGCAGGCCCCGTCCCCCCGAACCCAGCTGCACGCCGCCAGCCTAGGGCGACCGCCCGCGTGCGGCAGCGCTCGACGAGGACCATTCGGTCAGATCGGCGACAGCACGTGGAACGCGATGGCCGCCGCGGTGGCCACGTTCAGCGAGTCGACGCCCGGCGCCATGGGGATGCGAACCCGCAGGTCGGCGGCGGCGAGCGCCTCCGGGGTCAGGCCGGGCCCCTCGGCGCCGAGGAGCACCGCGACCCGCTGCCCGGCGAGCCCCGCGTCGGCGAGCGGTCGGGCGTCTCGTGCGGGGGTCAGCGCCGCGACCCGCAGCCCCGCGGCGCGGAGGAGATCCAGCGACGCGGGCCACGGGCCGGGCAGCTCGGCGAACGGGACCCGCAGCACGTGCCCCATCGAGACCCGGACGCTGCGCCGGTAGAGCGGGTCGGAGCAGCGCGGCCCGAGCAGCACGGCGTCCACCCCGAGCGCCGCGGCGTTGCGGAACAGCGCCCCGAGGTTCTCGTGGTCGTTCACGCCCTCCAGCACCGCGACGAGCCGGGCGGTGCGCAGCAGCTCCGCGACGTCCGGCGGGGCGGCACGGTCGGCCACCGCCAGCACCCCGCGGTTGAGGTGGAAGCCGACGACCGCGGCCATCGTGTCCGCGTCGGTGGCGTAGGCGGGCACGGGCAGCGGGGCGATGTCGTCGGCCAGCTCGTCGAAGCGCCGCGGCACGCCGAGCAGCGCCCGCACCGGGTACGGGGACTCGATCAGGCGGCGGACGACGACGACCCCTTCGGCGATCACCAGGCCCCGGCCGCCGGGCCGGTCGGGGCGCCGGTCGGCGGTGGTCAGGTCGCGGAAGTCGTCGACCCGGGGATCGGCGGGGTCCGAGACTCGGGTGATGGTCGCCACGGGCCCCATCGTGGCAGGGTGCGCCGGTTGCACCGCAGCGGTCATCCGGTCGGCCGTAGCGAAGGGATCACGACTGGTGCAAAGGTGGACAGCCCGCGCGCGGTGCGGTCGCCGCCGCGGCCGGAACGCCCGCGAGCATCGAGCGGAGCTCCGGGCACGCGCCCGGGGTCGGGAGGCAGCGCACGCATGGGCCAGGACGTCGACAGACGGACGTTCAGCCGACGGGATCGCCAGCGCTACCGGACCAAGGTGCAGCGCTGCATCGACGCTCTCGCAATCTTGCTGCGGGAACACCCGTTCGCGCCCGACGAGCCCATGACCGGGCTCGAGGTCGAGTTGAACCTCGTCGGACACGACCTCGCGCCGTCCCTCGCGGGCGCCGACGTGCTCGACGCGATCGGCTCGTCGCAGTTCCAGTCCGAGCTCGGCCGGTGGAACCTCGAGCTGAACCTGCCACCGCGCCCGCTGCCCGGCGACGAGTGGCGCCACCTGGAGCGCCACCTGCTCGACGAGCTCGCGGTCGCCCGCGCGAAGGCGGTGGACTGCAGCGCGCAGCTCGCCGTGATCGGCATCCTGCCCACCCTGGAACGCCACCACCTCGTCGTCGAGGCGCTCTCCCCGGACCAGCGCTACGCCACGCTCAACGAGCAGATGCTCAACGCGCGCGGGGAGCCGATCCGCCTCGACATCGCCGGGGACGACCCGTCCGGCCGCCACGGGGTGGCGCCGGAGCACCTGCAGGCCGACTTCGACTCGATCGCGCCGGAGGCGGCCTGCACCTCGATGCAGCTGCACCTGCAGGTCCACCCCGACTCGTTCGCCGGGTACTGGAACGCCGCGCAGTGCCTCGCGGGCGTGCAGCTCGCCGTCGGCGCGAACTCGCCGTTCCTGCTCGGCTCCCGGCTGTGGGCGGAGACCCGGATCCCGCTGTTCGAGCAGTCCTGCGACGTGCGCACCCCGGAGCTGCGCAACCAGGGCGTGCGGCCGCGGGTGTGGTTCGGCGAGCGCTGGATCACCTCGATCCTCGACCTGTTCTCCGAGAACGCCCGCTACTTCCCGGCGCTCATGCCGGTGACGCAGGACGGCGACCCGATGGAGGACCTCGAGGCCGGGCGGGTGCCGGGCCTGGACGAGATGCGCCTGCACAACGGCACGATCTGGCGCTGGAACCGCCCGGTCTACGACGTCGCGGACGGGGTGCCGCACGTCCGCGTCGAGAACCGGGTGCTGCCGGCCGGCCCGACCGTCGTGGACATGGTGGCGAACGCGCTGTTCTTCTACGGCCTGCTGCGCACGCTCGTCGAGGCGGAGCGGCCGCTGTGGAGCATGATGTCGTTCGAGGCCGCGGAGGAGAACTTCACCACCGCCGCCCGGCACGGCCTCGAGGGCCCGCTGTACTGGCCGGGCAGCGGCTGGATCCGCCCCGACGAGCTGGTGCTGCGCAAGCTCCTGCCCCAGGCCGCCGGGGGGCTCGCCCGCTGGGGCGTCGAGAGCGAGGTCACCGACCGCTTCTTGTCGATCATCGAGCAGCGCTGCGTCACCCGCCGCACCGGCGCGGGCTGGCAGCTCGACATGGTCGCGGCGCTCGAGGAACGCGGCGCCGACCGGTCGACCGCGCTGCACGGCATGCTCGAGCGCTACCTGGAGTGGTCGGCGGCCAACGAGCCCGTGCACACCTGGCCGATCGACTGACCGTTCACGATCGCGAACCGCTGCGGCCGATCCGGCCCGCGGCGGCGGGGCGCGCTCCTACCGTCGGCGGCGTGCTGCGCTCGACCGATGGGGGAACCGTGTCCGCTCCCGCCCGCGCCGGCCGGTGACGGCCGTGGCCCCGTTCCGGCTCTTCGGCCGCGCCCCGGACCCGGCGCCGCCCGAGCAGGCCCCCGACCCGGCCCCCGGTCGGGTCGCACGGCGCCCGCCGGCTCCGCCGCCGGGGTACCCGGCGTGGGGTGCGGCGGCCTGGCCCGCGGGCCCGCCGCCCGCCTGGGTGGGCCCGATCGTCGCCGACCCGCCGACCGACCCGGGCGGCATCCCGGCCGTACCGGTCCCCCGCCCGGTCGCAGGCCGCGGCCCCGCCCCGAGCCCCGACCCGGCCGAGGCCGCGGCGCTCGCCGGCGCGTTCGCGGTCGACTACCTGTCCTGGGACGAGGAGGACCCGGCCCGCCGCGGCCGCGTGCTGAGCGGGTACCTGGCCCTGCCCGGCGGCGACCCGGCCCACCTGGGCTGGGACGGCACGGGGAGGCAACGCGCGGACTTCGCGCTCCCCGGCCGGGTGCGCGCGGACGGCGAGGGGCGGGTCCTGGTCGACGTACGGGTGCGGGTCACGCCGTACCGGGCGGCCGAGGGCGCCCACCGCCGGCCCGGGGCCCGGGACCGGGAGCGGGCGCAGCTGGGGGTCCCCGCGGTGGCGCCCTCGCCGCAGTCCCGGCGGTGGGAGGGCCTGCCCGCCCGGTGGGTTCGGCTGTCCGTGCCGGTGGTGTGGGAGAACGGGCGCCTCGCGGTCGACACGTGGGAGGAGACGATCGGCGCGGAGCCGCCCCAGCGGCCGGACGAGCCGGCCGGCGCCGAGCACGCCCTCGCCGACGACGACGACCCGCTCGGCGAGCGGCCCGGCGGCGCGCGATGAGCCGCGTGCGCCCTCCCGTCGTCACCGGGGTGACCCGCGGCGCGGGCACCAGCACGCTCGCCGCCGCCCTGCACGCGGTCGACGGCGGTGTGCTGGGCCCCGGCGACGCGGCCGCGGCCGACGTGCTGGTGTGCGGAGCCGACGAGCCGTCGCTGCGGCGGGCGGCGGCGCTCGCCCCGCAGACGGCGGGCCCGCGTCCCGTGCTCGTGCTCACCGGCGCCGCGCGCCCCGCCCGGACGGTGCCCGCGGGCCGGTTCGGGGCGGTGCTGGCGCTGCCCCGGCTGCGCCGCTGGGTCGGCGGCGACGCCCGCGCCGAGGCCGCGGCGGTGCTCGCCTACCCGCCAGAGCGGCTGCCGCCCGACGTGCGGGCCTATGCGGCCGCGCTGCACCGGATCGTGTCGGCGCTGCTGGCGTCGGGGCAGCTGCAGCGGGCCACCCCGCCCGCCGTGGCCGCGAGGGCGCGATCGACCCCGAAACGCCCGTGGGCCCCGGCCTGCTGGCCGGGGCCCACGGGTTTCCCGAACTGACGCGCCGCTCCCACCACGAAGCGACGAGCTGAGGTTAGCCTACCCTCTCCTCACGGCGCAAGGGTCAAGCGAAGATCCCCTGCAGCGGCCCCACGGCGAAGTACCCGACGAAGGCCACGGCAACCACCCACATCAGCCAGTGCACGTCCCGCGCCCGGCCGGTCGCGGCGTTCAGCACGACGTAGGAGACGAACCCGGCCCCGATGCCGTTCGCGATCGAGTAGGTGAACGGCATCACCGCGATCGTCAGGAACGCCGGGAGCGCCACGCGGAAGTCGGTGAGGTCGATCTCGGTGATCTGCCGGACGAGCAGGGCGCCGACGATCACGAGCGCGGGCGCGGCCGCCTCGATGGGCACGATCTCGTACAGCGGCGTGAAGAACATCGCCAGCAGGAACAGCGCGCCGGTGAGCACGCTGGCGAGGCCCGTGCGGGCGCCCTCGGCGATCCCGGCGGCCGACTCGACGAACACCGTGTTCGACGACGAGGACGCGGCCCCGCCCGCCACCGCGCCGGCCGCGTCCACGACCAGCGCGCGCCCGACCCGCGGCAGCTGCCCGTCCTCGGTGAGGAACCCGGCCTGGCGGCCGAGCCCGGTGACCGTGCCCATCGTGTCGAAGAAGTCGGCGAGCACGAGGGTGAAGATCACAAGTACGACCGTGAGCAGGTCGACGTGGGTGAACGCGCCGAACGAGAACGCGCCGACCAGCGAGAGGTCCGGCAGCCCGACGATGCTGTCCGGCACCCCGGGCACCGACAGGTTCCAGCCGTAGGGGTTGGTCCCCTGCGACGGGCCGACCTGGGCGATCGCCTCGACCACGATCGCGACGACCGTCGTGACCGCCACCCCGATCAGGATCCCGCCGCGCACCCCGCGCGCCACGAGGACACCGGTCACGAGCAGGCCGACGACGAACACGAAGGTCGGCCACGTCGCGATCGAGTTGTCGATGCCCAGCCCGACCGGCACCGTGGTGCCCGCAGCGTCCGGGACGCGCCGCACGAACCCGGCGTCCACCAGCCCGATGAACGCGATGAACAACCCGATGCCGACGGCGATCGCGGCCTTGAGCGACGACGGGACGATGTTGAACACCGCGGTGCGGAAACCGGTGGCCGCGAGCACCAGCACCACGAGGCCCTCGACGACGACCAGGCCCATGGCCTCCGGCCAGCTCATCTGGGGCGCGAGCGTGAACGCGACGAACGCGTTGAGCCCGAGGCCGGTGGCGATCGCGAAGGGGTAGTTGACGATCAGCCCGAACAGCAGGGTCATCACGCCGGCCACGAGCGCGGTGACGGCCGCGACCTGCGCCACGGGGAGCACGTTGCCCAGCGCGTCCGGTTTCGCGCCCGGCCCGTCGGCCGAGAAGCTGCCGATGATCAGCGGGTTCAGCACGACGATGTAGGCCATCGTCACGAACGTCACGAGGCCCCCGCGCAGCTCGCGACCGACGGTGGAACCGCGCTCGTTGACGCGGAAGAGGCGTTCGATCACGCGCGCAGGGTAAGGGGCGCCTGTTACGGGCGCACTCCCCGTAGGCTGGTGATGTGATCGAGCCTCCGCCGCTCTCACCCCGGCTCTCCCACCCGGGGCTCGTCGTGGCGGTCGGGAGCGCGCTGTGGCTGGTGGGCGCCGCCGTCCTCCTCGTGGCCGCGCTGGCGGGCCTGCGCCCGCTCGACATCTGGTTCACCACCTGCCTCGCGGGCGCCTTCCTCGGCCCGGTCGGCTACGGGATCTTCGCCTGGCAGCGGGCCGCCGCCCGCCGCGGCTCCCGCACGGCCCAGCTGGGCCTGGACTGACCCCGGCGAGTCGCGCCCTGAGTGTCGGCGAGTCGCACTCTCGGTGCGCGCGAGTCGCGCGCTGAGCACAGGCGAGTCGCGGCCCCAGTGCGCGCGAGTCGCGCTCCGGGTGCGCCGCATAGGGTTTCCCGCATGACCGATCGACCCACCGCCGTCGTCACCGGCGCCAGCTCCGGCATCGGCGCCGCCACCGCCCGCGCACTGGCCAAGGCCGGCTTCCACGTCGTGCTCGGGGCGCGCCGGGTCGACCGCTGCGCGGAGATCGCCGCCGAGATCGACGGCACCGCGATCCGCCTCGACGTCACCGACGCCGAGTCGGTGTCGGCGTTCGCCGCCGCGGTCCCGGAGTGCCGGCTGCTGGTCAACAACGCGGGCGGCGCGAAGGGGCTCGAGCCGGTGGCCGAGGCCGACGAGGAGGCCTGGCGCTGGATGTTCGAGGCCAACGTGATGGGCACGCTGCGCGTCACGAAGGCGCTGCTGCCCGCGCTGCTCGCGTCCGGGGACGGCCACATCGTCACGGTCACCTCGATCGCGGCCGTCGAGATCTACGACAACGGCGCGGGCTACACCGGGGCCAAGCACGCGCAGTCGGTGCTGCACCGCACGCTGCGCGGCGAGCTGCTCGGGCAGCCGGTGCGGCTCACCGAGGTGCTCCCCGGGCTGGTGGAGACCGAGTTCTCCCTCGTCCGGTTCTCCGGCGACGAGGAGCGGGCGGCGGCCGTCTACCGCGGGATCACCCCGCTCACCCCCGACGACGTGGCCGACGTGATCGCGTTCGCCGCCACCCGGCCGTCGAACGTCAACATCGACCAGATCGTCCTCAAGCCCCGGGCCCAGGCGAGCGCCAGCCGCGTCCACCGAAACATCTGATGAGTGGTTGACGGCGAGACGATCACGGACGGAGGATGGCGGCGCTGATCGACAGCGCTTCCCGTTCTCGACGCGCCACCGAGGTCGCCATGTCCGACACGCCGCCGACGCCGTCCGCCCGCTCGTGGGTGCCCCGCGCGCACCCGCTGTCCTGGGCGACCCTCGCCGTCACCACCGGCGCGATCCTGATGACCGCCGTGGACGGCGGCATCCTGCCCGCGGTCCTGCCCGCGATCCAGGACGAGTTCGGCCTGACCAACGAGCAGGCCGGGTTGGTCAACTCGGTCTTCTTCGGCGGCCTGATCGTCGGAGCTCTGCTGTTCGGCTGGCTGTCGGACCGCATCGGCACCGGGTATCGGCGCACCTGGACCTGGAACGTCGCGATGATCATCGGGATCCTCGGCGGCGCCCTCACGTTCGGCTTCGCCGGCAGCTTCGTGGCATTCCTCCTGCTGCGCATCCCGATGGGCATCAGCCGCGGCGGCTCGGAGCCGGTGAACGTCGCGCTGGTGAGCGAGTGGTGGCCGAAGGAGCACCGGGGCTTCGCGGTGGGCGTGCACCACACCGGCTTCCCGCTCGGGCAGTTCGTCACCGGTGCCCTCATCGCCGCGGTGCTCGGCGTGGCGGGCTGGCGCGAGGCGTTCCTGCTCATCCCGCTGCTCGGGCTGCCGATCATCGTCCTGCAGGCGTTCATCGGCACCCGGCGCAAGCAGCAGCTGGTCTACGACTGGATCGACGCCCACGGGTACACGCGCCCGCTGCCCGAGCTGTCCACCCGGCCGAAGGGACTGGGCCTCGCCCCGATCAAGGAGGCCCTCACCAACCCCAACGTCTGCTGGTCGGTCGTGCTGATCTTCCTGTTCCTGTGGGCGGAGGCCGGGGCGGTCACGTTCCTGACCGTGCAGATGACCGAGGCCGGGATGGATCTCGGACTGGCCGCACTGCTGTCGGGCGCCTCGGGCCTCACCGGCTGGATCGGCCAGGTCGTGTGGGGCGCGTGGTCCGACCACGCCGGGCGCAAGTTCGCGATCCGGTTCCTCGTGCTCGGCTGGGCCGCCACCCTGCTGCTGATGATCTTCATCACCAGCCCGACGAGCGCGTGGATCGTGCTGCTCGCCTGGGGCCTGTTCCGCAACGCCCCGTTCCCCGTGGTGTACGCGCTGCTCATCGACTCGGTCCCGCGGGCGGCCGGCACCGCGATGGGGATCATGATCGGGGTGGCGCTCGGCGTGTCCGGCGTGCTCGCGGCCTGGGTGTCCGGCCGGATCATCGACGCGGCCGGCTTCACCGCGCACTACGTCGTCCTCGCCGCGATCTGCCTGCTCGGCTTGCTGCCGCTGGCCTTCATCACCGAGACCGTCACCAAGACCGCCACCGTGGAGGTGCAGAAGTGAGCGACCTGCTCGAGGCCGGCGCCGAGCTGGAGCGGGTGGCCACCGGCTCGATCTGGGCGGAAGGCCCCGTCTGGCTCGCCGCCGACCGCGCCGTGCGCTACAGCGACATCCCCAACAACCGCATCCTGGAGTACTCGGAGGCGACCGGGGAGCTGCGCGTCTACGCCGAGGCCGTCGAGTTCACCAACGGCCGCACCCTCGACCTGGACGGCTCGGTGATCCAGTGCTCGCACGGCAGGCGCCGGGTGGAGCGCGACCGCGGCGGCGTGGTGGAGAACGTCGTCGACCGGTGGGGTTCGGCGCGGCTCAACTCCCCCAACGACGTCGTCGTCAAGAGCGACGGCACGATCTGGTTCAGCGACCCGTCCTACGGGATCCTCAAGCCGACCGAGGGCCACCCGGGCGAGCTCGAGTACGGCGACCACTACGTCTTCCGGTTCGACCCGCGCGACGGGTCGGTCGTCCCCGCGGTCATCGACGTCGAGACCCCCAACGGCCTCGCGTTCTCGCCCGACGAGTCGCTGCTCTACGTCGCCGACTCCGGCGCCTCCCCACCCAGCGGGGAGCGCGACCCGAACCGCCCGGGCGGGCACTCGATCCACGTCTACGACGTCTTCGACGGCAGGCTGTGCAAGAACGGCCGCGAGTTCGTCGAGGTCTCCCCCGGCGTGCCCGACGGCATCCGGGTCGACGAGCACGGCAACGTGTGGACCTCCAGCCACGACTCGGTCCAGGTGTACGACCCCGCGGGCACGCAGCTGCTGCGGATCCCGGTGCCGGAGAAGATCGCGAACCTGTGCTTCGGCGGCGACGACGGCCGCACGGTCTACATCACGGCCAGCACGAGCCTGTACCGCATCCGCACGACGGTCCGCGACGCGGCGGCCGTGCTCCGCTCCCGCTGATCAGGCGGTCTCCTCGGCGGGGCGGTTCTCGCGGGCCGCGTCGGCCGGGCGCTCGCCCGCCGCCGCCTCGTCGATCCGCCGCTCGGAGTCGCGCAGGATCTCCTGCGCCCGGGCGTGGCGGTCCTCCACCCCGTCCTCGGCCCGCTCCTCCTCGGGGAGCGGCACGGCGCGCGTCGAGACCTGGTCGGTCAGCTCCTCGGGTCGCATGCCCCCGCGTACCCGGGGGGCGGGCGCGTCACCCCTGGCTCAGCGCCGAGAGGGACTTCCACTCCTCCCACGACAGCGTCCAGTCCCAGATGTCGCCGTCGCGGGCCGACAGCGCGACGTTGGTGCCGGTGACCTCGACCGGGTCGCCGTAGATCGCCGAGTCGTAGTAGCGCTTGGCGTTCTCCGGCGAGAGGTTGATGCAGCCGTGGCTCACGTTCGCCCTGCCCTGCTGCGCCACCGTGGCCGGCTGGGCGTGCAGGAACTCGCCGTTGTTGCTGATCCGCACGGCCCACTTCATGTTCACGTCGTAGTCGAAGGTCTCGCTCACCATCCGGCGCTCGGGGAACTTCTCGGTGACGACGTGGATGCCGGTGCGGGTGTTGCGCCGCGGATCGGAGTCGAGCCCGAAGCTCGCCGGGAAGTCGAAGACCTCCTCGCCGTCGCGGATCACCTTCACCCGGTGGCTGGCCGCGTCGGCCTTCACGATCTGGGCCCGGCCGATCTCGAAGGAGCTCGTGATGTCCGCCGCACCGTAGCGGCCGTTGCCGTACGGCACCCCGAACAGGTCGGCCGTGACCTTCACCTTCGTGTACGGGGGCCAGTACTCGCGCGGCCGCCAGTCGACCCGGGAGCCGCCGTTCTCGTCGGGCAGCCACCCCCACGAGCCCTCGACCGGCACCGACGTCTCGACCGAGAGCGCCCGCTCCACGGCGGCGCGGTCCTCGACGTGGTCGTTGAACTGGATCCGGATCGGCGCGGCGATCCCGACCGTGCGCCCGTCGCCGATGTTGATGACCCCGCGGACGACCTTCTCGGGCTTCAGCGTGGTGAACGAGCCCTGCAGGGGCACCTTCGCCCCGTCGCGGCCGGTGGCGGTTCCGCTCCAGGTGTAGGTGGTGTCGTAGGCGAGATCGACCGTGGTGCTCCACTCGGTGCGCTCGGCGTTCGGCTCCCCCTCGACCGCCTGGCCGTCCGGGCCGGTCAAGGTGACCTCGTCGAGGGTGCCGTTCTCGACCGTCACCGTGGCCGACGCCCGCGGGTCGACCCCCGTCGCGTTCGGCCCCGGTGAGTACGCGAGGGTGGCCGGCGGCTCCAGGACCGGCGGGACGACGTCCTCGGTCACCCGTCCGGACTCGTCGGCGGTGGCGATCGTCACCGCCCCGAGCGACCCGACCAGCACGACGGCCAGTGCGAGCAGGATCCTGCGCAACTCCCCAGTCCCCCTTGCCAGAAACTCCCGCTGCTAGAGACGCGCCTGTCGGCGGGAGGTTGTCCGGCAGCGGGCCCCAGAGCCAGATTACGCGCGGCTCAGAGGTGGCAGCCGACGAGAACCGGTTCGGGGGACAGCGCGACTCCCCACCGTGACCGCACGCCGTCGCGTACCTCGCGGGCGAGCTCGAGGAGATCGGCCGTGGTACCCCGGCCGCGGTTGGTGAGCGCGAGGACGTGCTTCGTCGACAGCGCGACGCGGCCGCCGGGGCCGGGGTGGCCGCGGCGGAAGCCGGCGTGCTCGATGAGCCACGCCGCGGGCACCTTGACCCGCCCCGGGTCGGCCGGGTAGCGGGGCGCGTCGGCCGGCACGTCCTCCTCGGCGACGACGGGGTTGGTGAAGAACGAGCCGGCGCTCCACGTGTCGTGGTCGTCCGGGTCGAGCACCATGCCCTTGCCGCGGCGCAGGTCGAGCACCGCCTCCCGCGCGACCGCGGCGGGCACCCGCGCCCCCGCCTCGACGCCGAGCGCCCGCGCGAGCTCCGGGTACCGGACGGGCGCGCTCTGCCCGTCGCCGGGGAGCGCGAACCGCACCCGCAGGACGACGGCCTCGTCACGCCCCTTGAGCACGCTCGTGCGATAGGCGAGGCCCAGCTCCGCCGCGGGCACGTGGGCGCGGACGGCGCGGGAGCGCCGGTCGTACAGGTCGACGTCGACGAGCAGGTCCGAGACCTCCACCCCGTACGCGCCGACGTTCTGCACGGGCGTGGCGCCGGTGCGCCCCGGGATGCCGGACAGGCACTCCAGGCCACCCAGCCCCTCGGCGACGCAGGCGGCGACCACCTCGTCCCACTCGGTGCCCGCCTCGACCGTGAGCAGCACCGAGCCGTCCGGCCGCCGCTCGAGGGCGTGGCCGGTGTGGGCGACGCGCACGACCGTGCCGGGCCACCCCTCGTCGGCGATCACGACGTTGGAGCCGCCGCCGAGCAGGAGCAGCGGCTCGCCCGCGGCGTCGGCCGCCCGCACCGCGTCCACGACCGCATCGGCCGAGGTCGCCTCGACGAACCGGTGCGCGGGGCCGCCCAACCGCAGCGTCGTGAGCGGGGCGAGGCGCTGTGTCGGCGGCGGGACCACGTCCGGTACGGGCACGAACGCCAACGGTAAGGCAGGGCGCCTGCGGGCGAGCCGGTAGCCTCCGCTCATGCCCCGGCAGATCGACTTCCGGTCCGTCTCCTCGCACTCGGCGGACGAGGTCTACGCCACGATGGTCGACCCCGACTTCCTGCGCGCCCGCCTGGAGCGGATCGGCGGGCCCGGCGCGGCCCTGCTGTCGCACTCGGCCGACCTGGAGGGCGCGCGCTACGTGCTGCGGCTCGGCCTCGACCCGAAGGACCTGCCGTCGGTGGTGCGCAGCGTGCTGTCGGGCAACGTCACGATCGAGCGCGACGAGCGGTGGACCCGCCAGGACCGCGGCCGCTACACGGGCGACGTCGACGTGACGATCCCGGGCGCCCCGGCGTCGGCGAGCGGCGCGATGCGGCTGCGGGACCTCCCCGACGGGGGCAGCGAGCTGAACGTGCGCGCGGACGTGCGGGTCTCGGTGCCGGTCCTCGGCGGCAAGATCGAGGCCGTCGTCGGCGAGCAGGTGCAGCGCCTCCTCGCGGCCGAGACGGCCTTCACGCAGGAGTGGCTGGCTGCGAACGGCCACTAGCGGCGCGAGACCATCGTCTCGTGGACCCGACGGCCGAACACCGCTACGTCATCACGCTGAGCTGCCCCGACACCACGGGGATCGTCGCCCGCATCGCGGGTTTCCTCGCCGACGCGGGCGGATGGATCGTGGAGGCGGGATACCACTCCGACCCCGACACCGGGTGGTTCTTCACCCGCCAGGTGGTGCGCGCGGACTCGCTCCCGTTCGGCGTGGACGAGCTGCGGGAACGCTTCGCCGCGGTGGCCGAGGAGCTGGGCGGGCAGACCACGTGGACGGTCACCGACACCCGCGAGCTGAAGCGCATCGTCGTGCTGGTGAGCGAGGAGGCGCACTGCATGCACGACATCCTCGGCCGCGTCGCCGCCGGGGAGCTGCCGGTGCAGCTGTCGGCCGTGATCGGCAACCACGACCGGCTCGGCCCGATCGTGCGCGCGCACGGCGTGCCGTTCCACCACGTTCCGTTCCCGCCGCCCGGCGGCGACCCGGAGGAGCGGGCCGCCGCGAAGGCGAAGGCGTTCGCCGAGGTGCGCGAGCTGGTGGACCAGCACGACCCGCACGCGGTGGTGCTGGCCCGGTTCATGCAGATCCTGCCGCCGGAGCTGTGCACGGCGTGGGCCGGGCGCGCGATCAACATCCACCACAGCTTCCTGCCGTCGTTCGTCGGCGCGCGGCCCTACCACCAGGCCTACGCCCGCGGCGTGAAGCTGATCGGCGCCACCTGCCACTACGTCACGCCGGACCTCGACGCCGGGCCGATCATCGAGCAGGACGTCATCCGGGTCGACCACGGCGACACCGCCGCCGACATGGTCCGCCGCGGCCGCGACATCGAGCGCCTCGTGCTGGCCAGGGGACTGCGCTGGCACCTGGAGGACCGGGTGCTCGTGCACGGCAACAAGACGGTGGTCTTCCCCTAGGAGGGAGCTTCAGAACCCGCGCAGCCGCCGCGGGCGGATGCGCACGGGCACCGAGTAGATCGAGGCGAAGTCCTCCGCCGTCCGCCACCCCCTGGTGATCCGGTCACCGTACTTGGCCAGGTACGCGGGGTTCTGCGCCGCCGGCGGCTCGTCGGGGGCGATCTCGGCCTCGCCGGTGAGCACCACGATGTCGTCGCCTGCGCCGTCGGCCTGCAGGTGCAGCGAGACCCGCGGGTGGGCACGCAGGTGCCCGAGCCGCTTCGCCGCGCCGTGGCTGTAGACGAGAACCGAGGAGCCGTCCCACAGGAACCAGACCGGCGACGGCTGCGGCGTGCCCGCCCCGTCGACCACCGTGAGCCAGGCGAGGACGTCCTCGCTCAGGCGGCGGGCCGCGCGGGCGCCGAACTCGGTGTCCGGGAATGCGAACGTCACACCGGAGGGAAGTCCGGTGCGATCCCCACCATTCCCGGACGACCGCGGCGGCTCAAGCCGGCCTGATGTTGGCGTTCGAGCGCAGCACGTTCCGCGGGTCGTACACGGTCTTGATCAGCGCGAGCCGCCGGTACTTCGCCCCGTACGACTCGCGGACCCGGTCCTGGTCGAACTCGGTCATCATGTTCACGTACGTGCCGGAGTCGGCGGCGAACGGCCGCAGGCGGTCCCAGGTGGACTGCACCCACCGCCGTTCGGCGTCGAACAGCCGGGGTTCGGGCACGAGGCCGTCGACGACCACCACGTACTTCGCCGAGCGGCGCCCGCCGAACGCGGTCGCCTCGTCGGGGACCTCGGCGAACGCGCCCCCCAGCGGGAACACCATCAGCTGCGACATCTCCGACGGCCTGGCCCGCAGGGCCGCCGCGATCGCGTCGACCGCCCCCTCGGGCAGCTCGTCCAGGTACAGGCCCTTCGTGTAGGCGTGCACGCCCCACGGCGTGCCGTCGTCGAGCATCTGCTGCAGCGCGACGTACGGCAGGGACGTCACGTGCTCGAACAGCGGACGCTCTTGGCGCAGGGGCGCGATCAGGGCCTCGTGCTCCGCCGCGGTGCCGAAACCGACCACGACGAACGCGACCCCTGGCGCGAAGCGCGCCTCCTCCGGGACGAACGGCGCGGATGGTGCGTTCAGGCCGACCACGACCCCGCCGCAGTTGCGGGGGCTGTGTGCGAAGAAGTCCCGCCCGACCCGGATCGCCTGCTCGGCCCGGTCCAGCTCGAAGAAGAACACGCCGAGCTGGACCATCGGACCGACCGGGTGCAGCCGGAACTCGAACTCGGTGACCACCCCGAAGTTGCCGCCGCCGCCGCGGAGCGCCCAGAACAGGTCCGGGTACTCGCGTTCGCTCGCGTGCACCACCCGCCCGTCGACGAGCACGACCTCGGCCGAGACCAGGTTGTCGACGGTCAGCCCGGCCACCGGGCTCAGCCAGCCGAAGCCGCCCCCGAGCGTGAGGCCCGCGACCCCGGTGTGGCTGATGGTGCCGGCGGGCACGGCGAGGCCGTGCTCCTGGCAGGCGGCGTCGAGGTGGGCGAGGGTGGCCCCGCCGCCGCACCGCGCCCGCCGCGCGACCGGGTCGACGACGACCGCGTTCATCGGGCCGAGGTCGATCGTGAGCCCTCCGTCGGCCACGGCTGCGCCACCGACGTTGTGCCCACCGCCCCGGATGGCGATCTCGAAGCCGTGCTCCTGCCCCCACAGCAGCGCCGCGGCGACGTCGTCGGCCGATTCGCAGCGGGCGACGACCGCGGGCGTGCGGTCGACGGCGCCGTTCCAGACGAGGCAGGCCGGGTCGTGGTCGCCCGGCAGCAGCACCTGTCCGTCCATCGCCTCCCGCAGGGCGTCGATCCCGCCGCTCATCGTGTTCGTCATCCGCTCCCCCTGCTCGTGGTTCCGCAGGGAGGAGCAGACGCCGCCGTGCCTGATACAGGCCGCTGTCAGGCGGGTTCGATGTTCGCGTTGCGGTGGAAGACGTTGCCCGGGTCGTACCGGCCCTTGATCCGCGCGAGCCGCTCGTACTTCTCGTCCCCGTACGCGGCGCGGATGCGGTGGTCCTCGTACTCGGCCATCGCGGTGACGTAGGTCGCGGGACCCCGGCTGTGCGGCTGCAGCGCCACGTACGGCATCGGGCCGCCGTGCTCGAACCGCGGGGGCAGCGCGGTACGCATCCGGGCGAGGGCAGCCGCGTGCGCCACGGGGTCGCCGAAGCCCACGATCATCAGGAAGAGGCCCGGCTGGAAGCGGTGCTCCTGCGGGACGAAGGGGGCGGGTGGTGCGGACGTGGCGGCGGTGACCACGTTCAGCGACCGCGGGAACGTCGGCACCTCCGCTCCGATCAGCCGCAGCGCGTCACCGGCCTGGTCCGCGCCCCAGAACAGCATCCCGAAGTCGACGATCGGCCCGACGTCGTGGAGCCGGAACTCGAACTCGGTGACCACACCGAAGTCGCCGCCTCGCCGCGGACCGCCCAGAACAGGTCGGGGTGCTCGGTCTCCGAGGCGCGCAGGATCCGCCCGTCGGCCACGAAGATCTCGACCGAGACGAGGTTGTCGATCGCGAGCCCGCCTGCCGGATCAGCCATCCGATCCCGCCGCGGAGGGTGAGGCCGCCGACGCCGGTGTGGCCGATCGCGCCAGCCCGTGCTCCTGGGGGGCGGCGTCGAGGTCATCCGACGGCCGGATGACCGATCCGGGCCGACCGGGTGCAGCCGGAACTCGAACTCGGTGACGACGCCGAAGTTCCCGCCTCCGCCGCGCAGGGCCCAGAACAGGTCGGGGTGGTCGGACTCCGACGCCCGCACGATCCGCCCGTCGGCCAGCACGACCTCGGCCGACTCGAGGTTGTCGACCGTGTACCCGTGCCGGTTGGCGAGCCAGCCCATGCCCCCGCCGAGGGTGAGGCCGCCGACGCCGGTGTGGCCGACCAGGCCGCCGGTCACGGCGAGCCCGTGCGCCTGCGTGGCCGCGTCCACGTCGGCCCAGGTCGCACCCCCTCCGACGCGGGCGCGGTAGTGCTGCGGGTCGACCGCGACGCCGTTCATCGCGCCGAGGTGGATCATCAGGCCGTCGTCGCCCGCCGACGCCCCGCTGAAGGAGTGCGCGCCGCCCCGGACGGAGATCTCCAACCCGTTCGCCTGTGCGACGTCGACCGCGGCCGCCACGTCGTCCCGCGACATGCAGCACGCGATCACCGCGGGGCGCCCGTCGGCGTCACCGTTCCACAGGCGACGGGCGTCGTCGTAGCTCCGGTCGTCAGGGGTGATCACCGGCCCGGTCATCCGGCCGCGCAGGGCCTCGGCAGCTTCGCCGGCTGTGTCGGTCATGGCTCGCTCCTCCGTGTCCGCGTCGTCGACGCCGCGGCGGGAAACCGGGGACGTCGCACGGAGGTGGTGCGGGATTAGCCACCGCGGACGGGCGAACGGGTGACGCGGGGTTTCCACCCGATCCGCCCGCCGCCGAACGCACGAACGGCACGTCCGTCCGAGCCAGTCGGACGGACGTGCCGTTTCGTTGGGGGTGTCAGGCCGCAGCGGAGAGCGGCGCGGGTTCCAGCGCCAGCTCGAGCACCTCGGCCACGTCGGACACCGTGTGCACCCGCAGCTCGTCGCGCACCGACTCCGGCACGTCGTCCAGGTCGGGCTCGTTGCGCTTCGGGATGATCACCTCGGTGAGGCCGGCGCGGTGGGCCGCCAGCAGCTTCTGCTTGACGCCGCCGATCGGCAGCACCTTGCCCTGCAGCGTGACCTCACCGGTCATGCCGACGTTCGACTTCACCGGCCGCCCGCTCGCGAGCGAGGCGAGCGCGGTGGTCATCGTGATACCGGCGCTCGGGCCGTCCTTCGGCACCGCGCCCGCCGGCACGTGGACGTGCAGCCTGCGGTTCGCCAGGTCGCCTGCGAGGCCCTTCGACCGCAGGTAGGACAGGGCGATCTGCGCCGACTCCTTCATCACGTCGCCGAGCTGGCCGGTGAGCGTCAGCCCCGGCTCGCCCTCCATCGCAGTGGCCTCGATGAAGAGCACGTCGCCGCCGGTGCCGGTGACCGCGAGCCCGGTGGCGACGCCCGGGACGGACGTCCGCTCCGCCGACTCGGGCGTGAACTTCGGCCGGCCGAGGTAGCCGACGAGCGCGTCGGCGTCGACGTGGATCGGCGGCTCGGCGCCCGAGTCGAGCTTGACCGCGACCTTGCGCAGGACCTTCGCCAGGCCCCGCTCCAGCTGCCGGACCCCCGCCTCGCGCGTGTACTCGGTGGCGATCATCGACAGGGCGACGTCGGTGAACTCGACGTCGGACGGCTCGAGGCCCGCCCGCTCGATCTGGCGCGGCAGCAGGTGGTTGCGCGCGATGGCGACCTTCTCCTGCTCGGTGTAGCCGTCGAGCTGCACCCACTCCATGCGGTCGGCCAGCGGGCCGGGGATGGCCTCGCCGACGTTGGCGGTCGCGAGGAACAGCACGTCGGACAGGTCGAGGTCGACCTCGAGGTAGTGGTCGCGGAAGGTGTGGTTCTGCGCCGGGTCGAGCACCTCGAGCAGCGCCGCGGTCGGGTCGCCGCGGAAGTCGCTGCCGACCTTGTCGATCTCGTCGAGCAGGATGACCGGGTTCATCGACCCGGCCTCGCGGATGGCCCGGACGATCCGGCCGGGCAGCGCACCGACGTACGTGCGGCGGTGGCCCCGGATCTCGGCCTCGTCCCGCACGCCGCCGAGGGCGACCCGCGCGAACTTGCGGCCGAGGGCCCTCGCGACCGACTCGCCGAGCGACGTCTTGCCGACCCCGGGCGGGCCGACCAGCGCCAGCACGGCGCCGGAACCGCGGCCGCCGACCTTCTCCATGCCCTTGCGGTCGCGCCGCGCGCGCACCGCGAGGAACTCGACCAGCCGCTCCTTGACGTCCTCGAGGCCGGCGTGGTCGGCGTCGAGGACGGCGCGCGCGGCTTTCAGGTCGACGGTGTCCTCGGTGCGGACGTTCCACGGCATGTCGAGGATCGTGTCGAGCCACGTACGGATCCAGCCCGCCTCGGGGCTCTGGTCCGACGCGCGCTCCAGCTTGCCGACCTCGACCAGCGCGGCCTTGCGCACGTGCTCGGGGAGGTCGGCGTTCTCGACGCGGGTGCGGTAGTCGTCGGGGTCGTTGCCGTCCGGGTCGAGCTCACCCAGCTCCTTGCGGATCGCGGCGAGCTGCTGGCGCAGCAGGAACTCCCGCTGCTGCTTCTCCATGCCCTCGCGGACGTCCTGGGCGATCTTCTCCGAGACCTCCTGCTCGGCGACGTGCGCCTTCGTCCACTCCACGAGCAGCTCGAGCCGCTTGGTGACGTCGGTTTCGGCGAGCAGCTGCGACTTCTGCTCGAGGTCCAGGTAGGAGGCCCAGCCCGCGGTGTCGGCGAGCTGGCCGGGGTCGGAGATCTGCTGCACCGAGTCGATGACCTGCCAGGCACCGCGCTGCTGCAGGATCCCGATGACGAGGGCCTTGTACTCCTTGGCGAGCTCGGTCATCCGGCCGGTCACGGGCTGGTCGGGCACCGGGGTGGCCTCCACCCAGAGCGCGGCGCCCGGCCCGGTGACCCCGGCGCCGATCTGGGCGCGGCGCTCACCGCGCACCACGGCCGCCCGGTCCCCGCTCGGCAGGCGGCCGACCTGTTCCAGGACGGCGACGGTGCCCACCGCGGGGTACTTGCCGTCGAGGCGCGGGACGACCAGCACCTTGCGATCGACGCTGTTCGCTGCATCGACCGCCGCCTGGATCTCCGGCTCGTCGAGTCGGACCGGTACCACCATGCCGGGCAACAGCACCGAGTCGGCGAGCGGAAGCACCGGCAGCTTCAGCGTCTCTGTCATGCCCTGCCCAACGCTTACACCGTTGTCGGCATTCCAGTGTTCAAGTACTTCCGCTGTGGGTGAACGCAGGAACCCTGAGCCGGTTCGACTCAAGCCCCGTGGGCGGCGAGGTAATCCCCGTGCTGCAGGTCCTCGAGCAGGGTCGGGTGCCGGGGCGACCACCCGAGCAGCTCCCGCGTGCGGGCGCTGGAGGCGGGGCCGTCGTGGCCGAAGACCCGGGCCAGGAACGGGCTCGGGAAGTGGGTGGCGGCCTCGTCCGGGGACAGCGAGGCCGTCGGCAGCCCGAGACCCCGGCCGATCACCTCCGCGACGCTCCTCAGGGTGACGGCCGGCTCCGCCACGCCGTGCAGCACGCTGCCGGCGGGGGCGCCCTCCACAGCGAGGCGGAACAGGGTGGCCGCGTCGAGGCGGTGCACCGCGGGCCACCGGTTCGCACCGTCGCCGACGTAGGCCGATACGCCGGTCTCGCGCGCGGTGGCGACGAGCACGCCGATGAAGCCGTGGTCGCGGGGCCCGTGCACGGTGGGCGCGAGCCGGACGACGCTCGCGCGCACCCCCTGGGCGGCGAACGCGAGGCAGGCCCGCTCACCGGGGATCCGGAAGGGCGCGATCCCCTTCGGGTCCGGCTCGTCGTCCTCGGCGCCCACCCGGCCGGCGGGCAGGACGGCCGTCCCCGAGGTGACGACGAACGGCTTCCCCGAGCCCTGCACCGCGTGGCCGAGGGTTTCGATGGCGGCCACGTCGCGCCGCTCCAGGTCGTCGGGATCGGCGAAGTCGCCGCCGAAAGCCATGTGCAGGACGCCGTCGGCGGCCTCGGCACCCTTCCGCAGGGCGTCCAGGTCGTCCAGCGAGCCGGGGAGGGGCGCTGCGCCGAGCGACTCCAGACGCGCGGCGGCGGCGTCCGAGCGGGCGAGCCCGGTGACGGTGTGGCCCGCGGCGACGAGCTCGGCGACGACGGCTGGGCCGGTCAGACCGGTACCGCCGGTGACGAAGAGGTGCATGGAACGCTCCCGGTGTCAGTGACTGACGCTTCTTAGCGCCAGCCACTGACACTACGCGTTACGCCAGTGACTGGCACAACGTGGCGTCAGTCACTGGCGCAACGAGGTAGCCTCGGGCCGTGCCACGAAGCGGAGCGGAAGCGCGCCGCCGCCTCCGGCAGGCGGCCCTCGAGCTGTACCGGGAGCGCGGGTTCGACCGCACCACCACGGCCGAGATCGCCGCCCGGGCCGGCGTCAACGAGCGCACGTTCTTCCGGCACTTCCCCGACAAGCGCGAGGTGCTCTTCGACGGCGAGGCCGACCTGCGCGCCACGCTGACGCGGGCGGTGGCCGACGCCCCCGCGGACCTGTCGCCGCTCGAGACACTGCTGTGGACGTTCCGCAAGGCCGCGCCGCTCCTCGAGGAGAACCGGACGTTCTCCGAGCCGCGCCTCGCGGTCATCGCCGCGACCCCCGCGTTGCAGGAACGCGAGCTGGCCAAGCACGCCTCGCTCGTCGAGTCGGTCGCGGAGGCGCTGCGCCGGCGGGGGGTGCCGGAGCGGGTGGCGGTCCTGGCCGCCCGGACCGGGTGGGCGGCCTTCCACCAGGCCACGGAGGCGTGGCTCGAGGACCCGGCGCAAGGCCTGGAGGCCCACCTTCACCAGGCGTTCGACGACCTCTACGCCCTGTCCGGCGGCGCGGGCCGCGGCTAGCGGCCGAGGCCCTCGATCACCTCGGCCCCGGGCAGCCGGGCGGCGAGCTCGCCGGGCAGGGCGAGCTTCGAGCCGCGGATGCCGCTGCCGATCACGACCGCGGGCGCGGCGGCGACCGCCGCGTCGACCAGGAGCGGCCAACCCTCGGGCAGGCCGATGGCGGTGATGCCGCCGTACTCCATGCCGGTGAGGCGCACCGCGTCGTCCATCGGGGCGAAGGAGGCCTTGCGGGCGTTCAGCCGCTTGCGGACCAGCCCGTTGACGTCCGCGCGGGTGGTGGCGAGCACGAGGCAGGCGGCGTAGCGGGTCTCCTGGCCGCGGCGGCCCGCGACGACGACGCAGTTGGCCGAACGGTCGAGCGGCGAGGAGTACGCCTCGCAGAACTGCGCGGTGTCGGCGAGCGCAGGGTCGATCTCCGCGACGCCCACGAGCGCGGCGTCGGCCGCGTCGAGGGCCTTGAGGCCGTGCGCGACCGGCTCACCGAGGAGGTCGGGCCGGTCGAGCGCGGGAACCGCCTGCAACGTGCCGAGCACGGACCAGTCGGTCACCAGCGCTGTCCACCACCTTGCACGCCGACCACGGCCGGCTTGACGTCGACGATGTAGACCAGCACCGCGACGAGCGCGGCCAGCCAGAACAGAGCTCCGCTGCCGAGCGGGCCACCCTGGAAGACGATGAGCACCAGCACGCTGGCCCCGGTGATGCCGAGCCACGCGGGCTTGGTGAGCTTGTCGGCCGCCGTGAAGGCGTCGGCACGCTGCATGAGCGCGTGCACGAACGCGTATCCGCCGACCGGGATGGCGATCAACCAGATGGCCCACAGCACCCAGTCGTCGAGGTCATACAGCAGGCTCACACGCCCAGAGTACGTGTGATCAGGGTCAAGGCACATCCCCGGACCGGCTCAGCGGTCGCCCACGGCGGTCACCGACACGCGCGAACGCCCCCGGGGCACGGGAGCCCGGGGGCGTTCGCGGTGGTAGCGGGCGTCAGCTGCCGGACTTCGAGCCGTTCGCCGAGCCGCCGCGGCGGGCGGTGGGCTTGCTCGCGGTGGTGCCGGTCTGCGCCTTGGGAGCCGTCCGGCTCGCGGCCTTGCGGGCGGTGCTGCGCGTCTCGCGCGCGGCCTCCGTGCCGGCCTCCGAGATGGTCTCGGCGGTCTCGGCGCCCGCCTTCGCCACGGCGTCCGACGTGCGGCCGGTGAACCGCTGCGTGGCCCGGGCGAGCTTCTCGCCGGTCGAGCGCGTCTGCGTGCTGACGGCGGCGAGGGCCTTCTCGGTGGCGTCCCGCGCGTCGTCGACGAGCTCGTCGACCCGCGAGTCGAGCTTGCCCGTGTAGGTCTCGAGCCGCGCGATGGCCTCCTTGACCTCCGGACGCGTGCGGATGCGGGACCAGGTCTGCTCGCCCTGCTTGGCGAAGCCGACGTAGGTCCGCTCGGCCTGCTCCTTGAGCTCGGCGACGGCCTTGCGCAGCTCCTCGCCGTTCAGGTGCTGCGGCAGCTCGGCGACCCGGTGCTGCACGCCCTCGACGGCCTTGGACACGGCGCTGACCGCGCGGTCCCCGGCGCCGAGGACCGCGAGCAGCGGCGTGCGGGCGGCCTCGGCGCGCTCGGCGGCGGCCTTGGCGGCGTTGCGGCGCGCCTTGCGGGCGTCGGCGGTGGTCGGAAGGTCCACTGCCATGATGATCACTCCTTCGTCGGCGGTGAGGAGTCGTTCTCCCGCCTGAATGACTGGTAGATGTCCAGGAGCACCTGCTTCTGGCGCTCGGTCAGGGCCGGATCGGCGAGCACCGCGTCGGTGACGGCGCTCGCGGGCTTCTGCTCGAGGATCCCGGCCTTCACGTACAGGGCCTCCGCGGAGATCCGCAGGGCCTTCGCGATCTGCTGGAGGATCTCGGCGGACGGTTTGCGCAACCCCCGCTCGATCTGGCTGAGGTAGGGGTTGCTGACGCCGGCGGCGCGTGCGAGCTGCCGCAACGACACCTGTGCGCCCTCCCGCTGGCTGCGGATGTAGGCGCCGATGTCGTCGACGGCCTGTCCGACGGCCTGCCCTGCCTGCTCGACCACGTGGCCGACCTGCTCGACCGCGTGCCCGACACGTTCACCGGGGCGTCCGTCGCCCGACCGGGAAGGCTGCTCCGTCGCCGCCACCCGCGCTCACCTCCTGCGTCCCCATCGACGGTACGCACGAGTGCTAGCTCTTGCAAGCACCCTGCTTGCGCAGGTGGATGACGCTCCCCACACCGGGACGGGTTTCAACCCGTCGGGCGTGGACACGGCAGACTCCACGCATGCGACCGGAGAAGAGCCGGGAGAACGTCGACCGTCGCTCCCCCACCGCGTTCCTGGCGCTGCTCGCGGTGTTCTCGGTGCCGTTCTGGGTCCTCGGCGGATCCCGGCTGGACCTCCCCGTCGCCCTCCCGGTCGGCGCCCTGATGGCCGTCTGCCCGCTCGCGGCCGCGGTGGTCCTGCTCGTCCGCGAGGGCACCTGGGGCGATGTCCGCCGGCTGCTGCGCAGCTGCGTCGACCCGCGCGGCGTGCGCCCGCGCGCGCTGTTCCTCCCGCTGTTCCTGTTGCTGCCCGCCGTCACCGCGCTGGCGGGCCTGATCGGGTGGCTCGCCGGACGGCCCCAGCCCGTCCCGGACGCCGCGTACCTGCTCGTGGCCGTGCCGACCACCGCCGCCCTCGGCTTCGTCGGCGCGGTCTGCGAGGAGGCGGGGTGGACCGGCTACCTGCAGGGCGCGCTGCAGCGCGGTCGGGGCGCCCTCGGTGCCGCCGTCGTGGTGGGGGTCGTCTGGGCGACCTGGCACCTGCCGGGCTGGTACCTGCAGCTGGGCCACGACGGCGCGTGGACCGCGGGCATGTGGGTCGCGACGGTGGCGCTGCGGGTCCTGATCGTGTGGCTCTGGCTGCGCTCGGGCGGGAGCGTCTTCGCCGCGGTGCTCGTGCACCTGATGACCAACGTCTGCGCCCTGCCGTTCCCCGCGCAGTTCGACCCGGTGATCGTCGCGCCGCTGCTCGCGGTCGCGGCGCTGGTCGTCGTGCCCGACCTCAGGCGGGCGGAGCGCCTCAGCCGCCGAACGCCAGCTGACCCACGGTGTAGATGACGAGCCCGGCGAGCGACCCGACCACCGTGCCGTTGATGCGGATGAACTGCAGGTCCCGGCCCACCTGCAGTTCGACCTTGCGGGAGGTCTCCTCGGCGTCCCAGCGCTCGACGGTGTCGGTGATCAGCGTGGTGATCTCGCCGCGGTAGTGGCGCACCACGTAGCCGGCGGCGTCGGCGAGCCAGCCGTCGACCTTGGCGCGCAGCTCGGCGTCGGTGGCGAGCCGGGTACCGAGCGCCACGAGGCCGTCGCGCACGCGGGTGCGCAGGGCGCTGGACGGGTCGGCCGCCGCGTCGAGGATCAGCCCCTTCACCGTGCCCCACGCCTGCCCGATGAACCGCTGGACGTCCGGGTGGGCGACGATCTGGTGCTTGATCCGCTCGGCGCGCTGGATGGTCTCCTCGTCGGTCTGCAGGTCGGCGGCGAACTCGGCGAGGAACTTGTCGACGGCCTTGCGCAGCGGGTGCTCCGGGTCGGTCTTCACCGCCCAGGCGAAGTTCTGCACCTCGAGGAAGACGCGGTCGGCGATGAGGTCGTCGACGAACCGCGGCGACCAGGCCGGGGCCCGGTCGTGAACGATCCGCAGCACCGTGTCGTGGTTGGCGGTGACCCAGTCGTAGGCGCGGTCGCAGATCAGGTCGACCATGCGGTGGTGGGCGCCGTCGGCGAGCACGCCCTGCAGCACCTTGCCCAGCGGCGGCCCGACGGGGCGCTCCATCAGCTTGCGGACCAGTACCTGCTCGATGACCTCCTGCACCGCGTCGTCGCGCAGGACGGTGACCACGCCGCGCGCCGCGGTGGCGAGCTCGGCGGTGACGCGGTCGGCGTTGGCCTCCTGCCCGATCCAGGCGCCGACGCGCGAGGAGACCTCGACGCGCGCGAGCTTGTCGCGCACGACGTCCTCACCGAGGAAGTTCTCGCCGACGAAGTCGCCCAGGTTCGCGCCGAGCGCGTCCTTCTTCGTGGGGATGATCGCCGTGTGCGGGATCGGCAGCCCGAGCGGGCGCCGGAACAGGGCGGTGACGGCGAACCAGTCCGCGAGCGCGCCGACCATGCCCGCCTCGGCCATCGCCCGGACGTAGCCGACCCAGGCGGGGGCCTCGTTGGCCTCCCACCACCGGGTCAGCAAGAAGATCAGCGTCGCGAGGAGGAGCAGCCCGGTGGCCAGCGCCTTCATCTTCCGCAGGTCCCGCGCCCGGGCGGTGGCGTCCATCCGGCCGAAGCCCAGCCCGACCTCGACGACGGGTCGCCGCGGCGCCACGTCCGCGCGGGGAGGCTGCGAGGTTTGCACGAACCAATAGTGCCTGGGCTTGGCTTTGGCCGGGGCCGGCGGTCCTCCGCTCGCCGGCCCCGGCCACGTTCGTGGTGCGGCCGCGCGTCGAGGGAGGAGTGCCCCCTCGGGCGCCGCACCACCGGCGCTTCCGGTGCCCCCGGCGCGGCCCGACGGGCTGCGTCAACGGGGGCGAACCGGTCGCCGGTACGGCGGTCCTCAGGCGGACCGCGTTCCCACCGCGAGCGCACCGGCGGGCCGCTGGGCGCCCGGGTGCGCGTTCCGGTCGGCACGCCACCGCAGCGCGTCGGCGGCGGCGTGGATGATCGTGTCGGCGTCCGGGATCCGGTAGCCGGTGAGCGACGGGGCAACCCGCCAGTGCACCCAGCCGTCCGGGACCTCGGACGGCGGCGCCAGCACCGCGGCGCCGCCGGTGTGCAGGACGACGCCCTCGACGTCGCGCAGCTCCGCGGGGAGCGTGGCGCCGGGGGCGACCGGGAACCACCAGGAGCCGGTGGGCGTGGCGGCGATCGGCACCACGGATCCGGTGCTGCGCAGGTGCGCGCAGACCTGGCGGCCGACGGCGGCCGGCACCTCGAAGACGTCCAGCGCGGTGCCGGTGACGAGCAGGAGGCTGGTGGGCGACGCCGCTACCACCGGCCAGCCGTGGTCATCGAACTCGTGCGCTGCCGCGCGGAGCTCCGCGCCGTAGACCGCGCGGTAGCTGTCCCAGCCCGACATCTGGATGACCTCCGTACTCGTCTTGCCGTGCTTCGTGCCGCATCTCTGTGAGGCACAACACCGAGCATGACGGGCCGGGAACGGGTAGTGGAGCGGGTAGCGACGATCGCACCGAGCGCCGAGACGAGCGGGAATCACCCCTGAGCGTGCACTCACTCACCGCCGGTGAACGGCGGGCGACCGGTTGACGTCCGGGGATCGACGGCCGGTGTTCGAACCGTCACCGAGACGAGAACCGGTCGTCGACGACCAGCGGCAGGGCCCGCGGCGCACCCCCGAAACGCGGAGGTGCCGGCGCCCCTGCGGGACGCCGGCACCTCCGGTCAGCTCGTGGTCGCTCAGATGGCGCGAACCGTGTCGGCCTGCGGACCCTTCGCGCCCTGGCTCGACTCGAACTCGACCCTCTGGTTCTCCTCGAGGGTGCGGAAACCATCCGACTGGATGGCCGAGTAGTGGACGAAGACGTCCGGACCGTTGTCGTCCGTGGCGATGAAGCCGAAGCCCTTCTCGGCGTTGAACCACTTGACGGTGCCCTGCGGCATACCTGTTCTCCATACGGTGTAGCGGACCCGGCCGGCTGTGTGCCGACCGGGCGGCTGCGCGGGGCCACCGCCGGACGAAGAGGTTGCCCCTCGAACGCCTGCGAAGCCCACCGTCACTCTCCACGGACGCTTCACAACGATCGAGGAAGACACGACTGCAACCGCCGCAAAACCTACCACGGCTCTGCTCCGAACGCGGGATCCCCGAGGGCGACGACTGCGCAAGGCCCTCCTGGGGTACCCGTCGTTGCCGTACCGTTATCCAAGCCGCACCGGACAAAGGGAGCCCCCATGACCGCTGCCGCGCCGCAACGGCCCTCCGTCGCCCCCCTCGTCGATGGCCGCAAGACCGCCACGGAGCAGGCGCTCGTCATCGCGTTCATGATCGTGCCGCTGCTCGCGCTGGCAACGGCGGTCCCCCTGGCCTGGGGCTGGGGCCTCACCTGGCTGGACGTGGGCCTCGCGGTCGTCTTCTACGTCCTCACCGGGCTCGGCGTCACCGTCGGGTTCCACCGGTACTTCACGCACGGGTCGTTCAAGGCGAAGCGGCCGCTGCGCATCGCGCTCGCGGTCATCGGCAGCACCGCGTTCCAGGGCGGGGTGATCGGGTGGGTCGCCGACCACCGCCGCCACCACGCCTTCTCCGACAAGGAGGGCGACCCGCACTCGCCGTGGCTGTTCGGCACCAGCGCGGTCGCGATGATCCGCGGCTTCTGGCACTCCCACATGGGCTGGATCCTCGGCCGCGATCGCACCAACGCCCGCCGTTTCGCCCCCGACCTGCTCGCCGACCGCGACATCGTGCTGGTCGACAAGCTCTTCCTTCCGCTCACCGCGGCCAGCCTCCTGGTCCCCGCGACGCTCGGCGGCCTGCTGTCGTGGTCGTGGTGGGGCGCGCTGACCGCCCTGTTCTGGGCCGGATTGGTCCGGGTGGGCGTGCTGCACCACGTCACGTGGTCGATCAACTCGATCTGCCACATGTTCGGCGACCGACCGTTCGCCGCCCGGGACCGCTCGGCGAACGTCTGGTGGCTCGCGGTGCTGTCGTTCGGCGAGTCGTGGCACAACCTCCACCACGCCGACCCCACCTGCGCGCGGCACGGCGTGAAGCGCGGCCAGGTGGACATCTCGGCGCGGGTCATCTGGCTCTTCGAGCGGCTCGGCTGGGTGCACTCGGTGCGGTGGCCGACCACCCGCCGGCTGCAGAAGCTCAGCCGCGACCCTGCGTGATCGCAGCGGCCGATTTCCTGCACTCCGTGTGACACCCGACCGGACGGTCAGCCCGCACCCCGTATCCCAGGCGAAAGTGTGATCGGACCGCTCGGCGTGTCGATCCTCCCGTGCGCGCCGCGTGCGGTGGCGGTACCGGTCGGTGGACGCAGAACCCGCACCGGCGACACCCGATCCGGGGCCGCCGGTCACCGAGCGTTCCCGGGCCGATCCGGGTCGAAGATCTTCCTCTGGTGTCACACCAGCCCCAGACGCATCATTCCGGGCGTTCTGTCCGTTCGATCTGGGGAGGCTCCGATGCGGAGTCGGAACGCAAGATCCCTGTCGATCGCCGCGCTGACCACCGCGGCGTTCGTCCTCGGCCTCGGGACCTCCACGGCCCAGGCCGCCGAGCCGGTACCGCCACCCGACGCTCCCGCCGCGATCTCGGTACCGGGGACGCCCGCGGCCGTGCTCAGCGGCGCTCAGACCGCGGCCGGGCCGGCGCAGCTCCCGCTCCCGCCGCTGCCCGAACCGCCGCTGCCGGAACCGTCGCTGCCGGCGCTGCCCGAGCCGCCGGTGCCCGTTCCCTCGCTGCCGACTCCCCCGCCGCTGCCGGAGCCGCCGCTTCCCGCGGTGCCGAGCCTCCCGCCGGTCCCGGAGCCCCCGGCCGCCGAGCCGGGTGCGCAGGGTCCGCTCCCGCAGCTGCCCGTGCCGGTGCCCACGCCTGCGCTCCCGGGTACCGGCGCGCTGCCGCTCGGTGGGGCGGCGCCCGCCGAGCTGCCCGCGGCGGGCTGACGGTCCGATCCTCCGGTGGGCGGGTGCGGGCGCGGCGGCGCTCGCACCCGCTCACGGCCGGTGGCGCGGGACGGGGCGGACGGCCCCGCTGGGGACGGCGTGCAGGCCCATGCGCACGGTGTTGCGGCCGGCCCGCTTCGCGGCGTACATGGCGGTGTCGGCCACCTCGAGCAGCTGGCCGAGGTCGGCGCCGTCGGTGGGGTACGAGGCCCCACCGATCGAGACGGTGAGGTTGTCGACGGCCACGGTGCCCCGCGCGCCGGGCACCTCGACCCTGATGTCGGCGATCCGGCTGCGGATGCGCTCGGCGACGGCGGCCGCGGCGACCCGCCCGTCCTCGGCGTCGGAGCCGGCCAGGAGCACGACGAACTCCTCCCCGCCGAACCGCCCCACGAGGTCGTCGTCGCGCACCTCGTCGCGGACGGCCTCGGCGACGGCGGCGAGGACCTGGTCGCCGACGAGGTGGCCGTACCGGTCGTTGACCGCCTTGAAGTGGTCGAGGTCGAGGACGAGCAGCCCGGCCCGGCCCCCGGTGCGTTCGGCCCTGCGCAGCGCGCGGACCGCCCGCACGTGCCAGGCGGCGGCGTTGAGCAGGCCGGTCTTGCCGTCGACGCTCGCGGCCTCCTCGAGCTGCCGCACGAGGACGGTGCGGTGCAGGACGATCAGCGGGGGCAGCACGAGCACGGCGTAGGCGGGCCCGAGCGCCCCCATCGCCCCCGCGGCGAGCGCGCCCATGGACAGGGTGGCGAACTCGAGCACGGCCTCGTCGGTGCGGGTGAGGACCTGCAGGAACGTGGTGAGGTCGCGGTTGGGGCCGCTCAGCACGATGGCGGCGACGACCAGCACCATGTTGACGGCCGCGTAGGCCAGCACCGCGAGCAGGACGGCCGCGAGGCCGGGCAGGCTCGTGAACAGCTCGTCGCGCTCGACGAGGCCGGTGACGGCCGATGCGGCCTGCACGGCGAGCACGACCGTGGCGGTGCTGTAGATGGCGCGGTGCGGCGGCACCCCACCCCGCCAGACCCGGGCGTAGAGGTGCCCGTAGATGCCGAGCACGACGACGCTGGCGGCCGCCCCGGGCAGCAGCGCGGCGGCGGCGAACGTCCACACCGAGCTCAGGTCGATGTGGGGGGTCTCGTCGGACTGGTGCCGCATCCGTTCGACGCCGAGCGACGCCTCGGTGCTGAGGACGCCCGCCCCGACGAGGACGGCCGTGAACAGGGCCCAGTTGTCGGGGAGCTGGTCGACGGCGAACGGGATCGAGGCGGCCAGGGTGCCGACCGCGAGGAGCTCGACGACGAGGAGCACGGCGAGCACCGGGACCGGGAGGGTCCAGACGGTCCACCGAGCTACCCCGCGTCGCGGCACTCGCAACCCCCTGAAACCTTCCATCGGGCCGTCATCGCGGCCGGCTCGTCCCCCATCCGGGCGGATGGTAGCCGGACGGCGACCCTACGTCATCGGTCGATTGACGTGCACCACTCGCCGGGTGGCGAAACGGTCGCCCGGACCGGGGAGCGGGGCGCCACCGCGGTGGGGATCCGTGGCGCACGTCCGGCGCTCAGGCGAGCCTAACCGAGCGAGTGCGCCCGCACCTGAGCTGTGACGCCGGTCATACGCCGGCGGGCCGCGGGGTGGCGTCCGGTTGCCGCACGGCCACCTTCATGCAGCCAGACGGCATGGAGGTGGCCTCATCTGCGACGGGGGTCGGGCGGCCGGGCCAACGCTCGGCCCGACTCCACCTGCCGAGGGCGCCGCGCATCGTCCGGGCCGCCCCTACGGGCAGGCATCGCCGGGCAGGCCGGGGCCCGCCCGCCCGGGCGCGGCGCCCCCAGCAGGCCGTCACACGCGTGCGGGCCCGCCTCAAGACGGGCGCCGGTGGGCCTGCTGTCGGAATGGCACGGCGTGGGGCAGGGCCGGAGGCGGTGCCAGTGACATGCGTAACCAGGATGGGTGGCCAGGGGCGGGGTCGAACCGCCGACCTACCGCTTTTCAGGCGGTCGCTCGTACCAACTGAGCTACCTGGCCGAGACCGGTGCTGATCACCGGGGACTGAAGCGACCCAGACGGGACTCGAACCCGCGACCTTCGCCGTGACAGGGCGACGCGCTAACCAACTGCGCCACTGGGCCTTGCATGTTCAGTTGTACCGCTACTCGTACCGTACCCCCAACGGGATTCGAACCCGCGCTGCCGCCTTGAAAGGGCGGAGTCCTAGGCCGCTAGACGATGGGGGCTTGGACCGAGGTCCCCGCCCGCAACGGCTGTCCGTTGGGAGCGGGACCAGCATAGGACAAGCCTGCCACGTCCCCGTAGCCGGGGGGTGCACCACCCGCCCGGAGCGCTCCGACCTGCACCGGAGCCGCCCCGGGCGGTCGGGTGCTCAGCGGGTGACGGGCGGCGGGAGATCCGGGTTCGCCGAGATCAGCCCGAGCATGTCGAGCAGCTGACGGAGGTCCTCCGAGTCGGAGGAGTTGCGGGCGACCACCAGCCGGGCGCGGTGCAGCTGTTCTTCGGAGACGCGGTAGGCGTCGGCCGCAGTGCGCTGGTTGGGGATCGAACCGCTCGATGTGAACCGGTCCCCCTCGAGCTCCGTACGTGTGCTCCCGATGGTCATCGACGCCTCCCCGTGCGGTCGCCAGCTCTCCCCGACCGAACCGGGGGCGCGCCTCCTGCGGACCGCGCCGTCCACCGGAAACCGGTTGCAATCACCCGTCCCGGGTACCCCACCCCGGACCGGAACGCCCCGCAGCCACCCCCGTGGCCGTGACCGGCACGTTACCTAACTGGAGCCGTTCGGTGCACCCCTCTTAGCGGGTGAGCGTCCAGATCTCGGGATCACGGAGCGCGAGAGCGGGCCGCGTAGGCTGCCGCGCATGCCGCCCTCCGAACGGCCTCGCTCCCGCCACCGCGCACCCGCGCCGGTCCGCCGGGGCTCCGAGCCGGAGCCTCCGGAGCCGGACCGCGAGCTCGACTCCTACCTGGCCGCGTTGAGCGGCGCGGGTGAGGAGAACCCGACCGAGTTCACGGGCCGGTTCGGGTCCGCGCAGGTGTTCCAGCTGCGGCTGCCCGCGCTGCGGATCGAGCAGCTGCGCCGGATCGCCGCGGAGAAGGGCGTCTCGCCCGGCGCGCTCGCGGTGGAGTGGGTGATCGAGCGGCTCGACCGCGAGGACACGCCGACCGGCCCCCTCCCCGCGGTCGGGGACGACGACCAGGACAAGCGCCGGTTCCTGCCGCGGTTCGGTCGCCGCTGAGCGCCCTCAGCGGTTGGCGACCAGCACGCGGGCGGGCGGGTCGCCGACCAGGCACGGGCTGCCGGTGAACGCTCGCGCGTCCACGGCCTCGGCGAGCGCCCGGTAGCCGGCCGCGGACAGGTGCAGCCCGTCGCCCGCGTCGAACGCGGGCGCGAGCCGGTCGGGATCCGCGGGATCGGCCACGGCGGCGGCGAAGTCGAAGATCCCGTCGGCGTACCCGGGTCCGTGCTCGAGCACCCAGGCGTTGACGGCCCGGCGTTCGGCGATCGCCTCCGGGGTGCCGTGCGGGCCGGCGGCCGACGGCGTCACCGTGGTGAGGAAGACGCGCTTGCCCGCGGCCCTGGCGTGCTCGGCGAACCGCTGCAGCCCCGCGATGATGTCCGCCGCGGTGCGACCGGCGGCGATGTCGTTCGTGCCGATGTGCAGCACGACGTCGGTGGCGCCACCCGCGGCGGCGACGTCGCGGCCGAACCGCGCGAGCGGGACGTCGCCGTGCTGCGGCCCGTCGTCGGCGAGGAGCCGGTTACCGGAGATCCCCGCGCCGAGCACCGCCATCGTGGTGGTGCCGCCCTCGTCGCGCAGCCGGGCGCCGAGGACGTCCGGCCAGCTCTCACCGGGCGCGGCGCCCATCCCGTCGGTGATCGAGTCGCCGACGGCGACGAGCGCGTTCACCGGGCGCGGCACCTGCACGTCGACGCCGGTGAGCACGACCGACGACGCGAGCGGCGCGGTGAAGTCGCCCGCGCCGCCGAACGTGGCGTCGCCGGGCCCGGACAGGTAGGCGGTCTGCAGCACCTGGTGCTGGGTGAGCACCCGCGGCACCGCGGGCAGGAACAGGCTGACCGCGAGCGGGCCGCCCGCCTCGGCCACCAGCGGGACGGGGTCGCTGACGACCTCACCGCCCGGCGGGATCACCACGCTCTGCTGCCCGTCGAACGGGACCGGCTGCGCCGTCCCGAGGACGAGGCCGGCCGCCCCGTCGGAACGGGCGGCGGTGACCGAGCCGACCGCGAGCGGGGTCTCGCCGTAGGCGTTGGACAGCCGCAGCCGCACCTGCGAGCCGGTCACCTGCGGGTGCACGACCATCCGCACGGTGCCGCCGCCGAGGCCGGGCACGGCCGGGCCGGGCTGCGCCGCGGTCTGCCAGCCCGTGACCCAGGTGGGCCGGCAGGCCGAGGCCGCGGCCGTCCTGCCGGCGGGCCGGTACGGCTCGTCGATGGCGACCGCCAGGCCGATCGAGCCGGTGAGCGCCACCAGCACGGCGAGCGCGGACGGCAACCACCCGGCGCCCCACCTGCGTCCGAACCCGATCACCGTCTCCCCGCCTCCATCGCGTGCCGTGATTGCTCTGCTACGCAACGTGGAACGAGAAGGACACCCGTCGGGTAGTCGGCCATTCGGGTGGTGACGCTACGTTGCGCTATCCCGCGGCGGCGGAGCGTCCCCGATGCGGGGACCCCTCGCCACCCGGCCAGGTGGTGCCGGCCCAGCCCTTCGTCGGGCATGTGATCCGCGGCGCACACGGCTTACTGTCGCTGGCGAGTGTTCGTATGGCGAGGAGGCCGGCCGATGGGTGCGTACGAAGACGTCTTCCGGGCGAGCGTCGAGGACCCGGAGGGTTTCTGGTTGGAGGCGGCGCAGGCGATCGATTGGCACGTCGCGCCGACCCGCGCGCTGGACGCGAGCAACCCGCCCTTCTACCGGTGGTACCCCGACGGCGAGCTCAACGTCTGCCACAACGCGCTCGACCGGCACGTCGACGGGGGTCGGGGCGACCAGGCGGCGCTGATCTACGACTCGCCGGTCACGGGCACGCAGCGCACCTACACCTACGTGCAGCTGCGCGACGAGGTGGCGAGGTTCGCTGGGGTGCTCGCCGGCCTCGGCGTGGGCCGCGGCGACCGCGTGGTGATCTACATGCCGATGGTGCCCGAGGCCGCGATCGCGATGCTCGCCTGCGCGCGGATCGGCGCCGTGCACTCGGTGGTCTTCGGCGGCTTCGCCCCGAAGGAGCTCGCGGTGCGCATCGACGACGCCGAACCCGCGGTCATCGTCTCCGCGTCGTGCGGGATCGAGGGCAAGCGGGTCATCGAGTACAAGCCGCTGCTGGACAAGGCGGTGGAGATCGCCGAGCACACCCCGCGCAAGCGGGTGATCCTGCAGCGGCCGCAGGCCGAGGCCGCGATGGGGCCCGACGACGTCGACTGGGCCGAGGCGATGGCGTCCGCCGAGCCGGTGGACTGCGTGCCGCTCAAGGCCACCGACCCGCTCTACGTCCTCTACACCTCCGGCACCACCGGGAAGCCGAAGGGCGTGGTGCGCGACGGCGGCGGCTACGCGGTCGCGCTGCGCTGGACGATGCCCAACGTGTACGCCGTCGACGCGGGCGAGACGATGTTCACCGCCTCCGACGTCGGGTGGGTCGTCGGGCACTCCTACATCGTCTACGGGCCGCTGCTCACCGGCGCCACCACCGTGCTCTACGAGGGCAAACCGGTCGGCACGCCGGACGCGGGCCAGTTCTGGCGGGTGGTCTCCGAGCACGGCGTGAAGAGCCTCTTCACCGCGCCCACCGCGTTCCGGGCGATCAAGAAGGAGGACCCGGACGGCGAGCACACGCGCAAGTACGACATCTCGTCGCTGCAGTACCTCTTCCTCGCGGGGGAGCGCCTGGACCCGGAGACGCAGCGCTGGGCGTCCGACCTGTTGGGCATCCCGGTGATCGACCACTGGTGGCAGACCGAGACCGGCTGGCCGATCGTCGCCAACCCGGCGGGCATCGAGCTGCTGCCGATCAAGCCGGGCTCGCCCACCAAGCCGCTGCCGGGGTGGGACGTGCAGGTGCTCGAGCCCTCCGGCGCACCGGCGGCCCCCGGCACCGACGGCGCGATCGTCGTCAAGCTGCCGATGCCGCCCGGCTCGCTGCCGACCCTGTGGAACGACGACGAGCGGTTCGTGGCCTCCTACCTGTCGGCCTACGACGGCTACTACCTCACCGGCGACGGCGGGCACATCGACGAGGACGGCTACGTCTACGTCATGGGCCGCACCGACGACGTCATCAACGTCGCCGGGCACCGCCTGTCCACCGGCGGGATGGAGGAGGTGCTCTCCTCCCACCCCGACGTCGCCGAGTGCGCCGTGATCGGCGTGTCCGACCCGTTGAAGGGCCAGGTCCCGCGCGGCTTCGTCGTGCTCAAGGCGGGCGTCGAGCGCGACGAGGACGAGCTGCGGGCCGAGCTCGTGCAGCTGGTGCGCGACCAGGTCGGCGCCGTGGCGAGCCTCAAGGACGTGGCCGTCGTGCCGGCGCTGCCGAAGACCCGCTCCGGCAAGATCCTGCGCAAGACGATGCGCGGGATCGCCGACGGCCTCGACGAGCCGGTGCCCAGCACCATCGACGACCCGTCGGTCCTCGACGCGCTCCGCCCGGTGCTGCGTCGCGAGTAGCCGACGGCACCGTTCGGCGTGCCCGCGGCGGCGAGATGGAGCAATTCGTAGTCGCGCGGTAACGGATAGTGGTGCGGCGGAGACAACCCCGGCAGGCCGACGCTCCCCCACGGCGGCCGCTCCCCGTTCCACACCGAGAGGACCCCAGCTCTCATGGCCGTTCCCCGACGCACCCGGCTGTCCATGCTCGCCGCCGCGGCCAGCGGCGCGCTCGTCGTGACCATGGCGGGCACCGCGCTCGCCGCCGACCGCCCCGACGACCCGGGCTGCTCCGAGCCCGGGCTCGCCGAGGTCCGCTCGGAGCTCCTCGACGACGCGTGCGCGGCGTTCGTCACCGCCCGTGCCGTGGCGGCCGACGCCACCCTCGGGACCACACCCGCGGCCGCGCAGGACGACGACCCCGACGACGACCCCGACGAGGAGGCCGAAGACAGCGGGGACGACGACGGCGCAGACGACGACGCAGACGACGACGGCGACGACGACGGCGACCGCGACGAGGGCGACGGCGACGCCGGCAGCGGCGGCAACGAGATCCGGGCCGGCGGAACCGGCCGCGACCGGGACTGCCGCGACTTCGCCTCCCAGGCCGACGCCCAGGCTGCGCTCGAGGCGAGCCCCGGCGATCCGGAGCGGCTCGACGCCGACGACGACGGCATCGCCTGCGAGAACCACTTCGGCACCGAGGGCCGTCAGGTCGCGGTCCACCCGAAGGGCGGGGTGGCCACCGGCGGCACTCCGCGGCCGTGACCGGGCCGGCGCTGCGCGCCGTGCTCGCCGGGGCCGCCGCGGTGCTCACCGCGGGGCTCACGGCGTGCGGCGCGCCGGAGGCCGCGACACCGGCCGGGGCGCCGGCGGCGGCCCCGGCCGCGCCGGTGGAGCGCATCCCGCCGCCCGCCACCGTGCCGGAGACCACCCCGGTCGAGCTCGGCGTCCCCTCCATCGGTGTGCGCACCGGTCCGCTGCTCGAGCTCGGCATCGACGCGGCGGGCGCACTCGAGGTGCCCCCGGACGCCGCGACCGCCGGCTGGTTCTCCCTCGCCCCCACCCCCGGCTCCCCCGGCCCGGCCGTCATCGCGGGGCACGTCGACTTCGAGGGCGCGCCCGGTGTCTTCCAGCGGCTCGACGAGCTGCAGCCGGGCGACGAGGTCACCGTCACCCGCGCCGACGGCTCGACCGCGGTGTTCTCCACCTACCTGGTGGAGCGCTACCCGAAGGACCGGTTCCCGACCGAGCGCGTCTACGGCGACACCTCGGGCGCCGAGCTGAGGCTCATCACCTGCGGCGGCGCCTTCGACGCCGGCTCGGGCCACTACCGGGACAACGTCGTGGCGTACGCGCGGCTGGTGAGGCTCGCCTGACTACCGGCCGCCGGGGCAGCGGTTGCACGATGGGGCGATGAAGGTCGTCGTCGACTTCGATCTGTGCGAGTCCAACGCCGTGTGCATGGGCATCGTCCCCGAGGTGTTCGAGGTGCGGGAGGACGATTTCCTCTACATCCTCGACGAGAACCCGCCCGAGGAGCTCCGCCCGCGGCTGGAGCAGGCCGTGGCCTCGTGCCCGCGGGCGGCCATCAAGCTCGTCGAGGACGAGGACGACAGCTAGCCGGCACCGGAACCCACCCCGGACCCGCGTTCTTCCGGCCCGCGCCGCCGCGGACCGCGCACCGCCGCCGTGGCGTGCGCCGAGCCCGCGGCGGCCGCTGCTGACCCCGTGGGCGGACCCGCGGCCGCCACGCACCCGGCCCCGCGACTCGTGCGCACCGAGACCGCGACTCGCGGGCACCCACGCCGCGACTCGCGCGTGCCCGGGCCGCGGCTCGCGATTGGGTGGTTGTCGAGCCGCCCGCGAGCGCCGAGGATCTGGAGCCGCACCCCGCGCAAGGAGGCGAGATGACCGCCGTCTGGCACACCCCACTCACCCCGCTGGCGTTCCTGCAGCGCTCGGCCGAGGTCTTCCCGGACAAGACCGCGATCGTCTACGGCGAGCGCAGGCACTCGTACGCGCAGTTCGCAGCGGAGGTCACGCGCGTGGCACACGCCCTGCGCGGCTCCGGGATCGGCCCGGGCGACCGGGTGGCGTACCTGCTGCCCAACGTGCCCGAGATGCTGGTCGCGCACTTCGCCGTGCCGCTCGCCGGCGCCGTGCTCGTCGCGATCAACACGCGGCTCGCCACCGAGGAGGTGCGCTACATCCTCGACCACTCCGGGGCGAAGCTGCTGATCGTCGACGCGGCGCTCTACCCGACCGTCGCGCCGCTCGCCCGCAACCTCAAGACCGTCGACGAGATCATCACGATCGTCGACCCGGCCCAGCCGGGCGACGGCACCGGCAGCGGCATCACCTACGACGACCTGCTCGCCAGGGGCAGCGACGAGCCGCTCGCCTGGGAGGTCGGGGACGAGAACGCCTGCATCTCGATCAACTACACGTCGGGCACGACGGGCCGGCCGAAGGGCGTGATGTACTCGCACCGCGGGGCCTACCTGAACTCCTTCGGCGAGATCGTCCACTCCGGCCACACGTTCGACAGCGTCTACCTCTGGACGCTGCCGATGTTCCACTGCAACGGCTGGTGCACGCCGTGGGCCGTCACCGCGGTCGGCGGCACCCACGTGTGCCTGCGCGAGGTGCGCGGCGACGTGATCTGGAACCTCATCCGCGAGCACGGCGTCACGCACCTGAACGGCGCCCCGACGGTCGTCACCACGATCCTGCGCGCCCCCGAGGCGAGCGAGCTCGACCGGCCGATCACGATCACGACCGCGGGCGCCCCGCCCAGCCCCACCACCATCGGGCACGCCGAGCGGATGGGCTTCCGGATCGTGCACGTCTACGGGCTCACCGAGACCTACGGGCCGTACTCGGTGAACCAGTACCAGCGCGCGTGGGACGACCTGTCCACCGAGGAGCGGGCGAAGAAGCAGGCCCGCCAGGGCGTCGGGATGCTGTGCGCGGACAGGCTCCGCGTGGTCGACGAGCGGATGAACGACGTCCCGGCCGACGGCACCACGATGGGCGAGGTCGTGATGCGGGGCAACAACGTGATGCTCGGCTACTTCGAGGACCCCGCCGCCACCGAGAAGGCGTTCTCGGGCGGCTGGTTCCACTCGGGCGACCTGGGCGTCATGCACCCCGACGGTTACGTCGAGCTGCGCGACCGCGCCAAGGACGTGATCATCTCCGGCGGGGAGAACATCTCGACGATCGAGGTCGAGCAGGCGATCGTGTCCCACCCGGCGGTGCTCGAGGCCGCGGTCATCGGCATCCCGGACGAGCGGTGGGGCGAGCGCCCGAAGGCGTTCGTCGTGCTGGCCGACGGGCAGACCGCCACGCCCGAGGAGCTGATCGAGCACGTGAAGAACCGCATCGCGCGGTTCAAGGCGCCGAAGGTCGTCGAGCTGGTCGACCGGTTGCCCAAGACGTCCACGGGCAAGGTGCAGAAGTTCGAGCTGCGCGAGAAGGAGTGGTCGGGACACGCGTCCCGCATCCGCGGCTGAGCGCGACTCACCCGCACCCGGCCCGCGACTCGCCGACATCCAGAACGCGACTCGCCGACGCACTCGGCGAGTCGCGTTCTGGATGTGCGTGCGTCGCGGGCTGGGTGCGCGCTCACACCGGCCCGGACCGCCCAAGCGCTTAGCATTGCTCATATGGCTCGTCCGCTGCGAGCGGCGATCGGCGCCGTCACCACCACGACGGCGTCCGTCCTGCCGGTCTTCCTGACCGGCGCGCTGACGGTGCAGATCTCGGCCGAGCTGGGGTTCGACCCCGCGGGCCTCGGCCTGGTGGTCGCCCTCTACTTCGGCATCAGCGCGGTGGCGTCGCTGCCGTGCGGCTGGCTGGTCGAGCGGTACGGCTCCGGGGTCACCAGCCGCGTCGCGGTGCTCGGCACCGCGTGCGCGATGTCGGCGATCGCGGCGTTCGCCCGCTCCTACCCGGCGTTGGTGACGATGCTGCTGTGCTGCGCGTGGTGCAACGTGCTGGGCCAGCTCTCGTCGAACCTGACCCTCGCCCGGCACGTGCCCGCCACCCGGCTCGGCCTGTCGTTCGGGATCAAACAGGCCGCGATCCCGATCGCGACGCTGCTGTCGGGCGCGGCCGTGCCCGCCGTCGCGCTGACGATCGGCTGGCGGTGGGCGTACGTGATCGGGGCGGCGCTCGCGCTCGGCGCGCTGTTGCTGGCCCCGCGCGGGGCGGACGGCCGGGAGCGCGGCTCCGCCGCGGCGGGCGAGCGCGCGACGGGTGCGCTCAGCGTGATCGGCCTGGCCGCCGGGCTCGGTGCGGGTGCAGCCACGGCCCTGGGCATCTTCCTGGTGGCGGCGGCGGTCGACCGCGGCATCGACCCGGGCCTCGCCGGGCTGACGCTGACCATGGGCAGCGTGGTCGGCCTCACGCTGCGGCTGGTCAACGGCTGGCTCGCCGACCGCAGGTCGGGCGGGCACATCGCGGTCGTCGCCGGGAGCCTCATGCTCGGCGCGGCGGGGTTGGTCCTGCTCGCGGTGCCCGCCCCGGCCGCGCTCGTGATCGGCACGGTGCTGGGCTTCGGGCTGGGCTGGTCGTGGCCGGGACTGCTGCAGTTCGCGGTGGTGCGGCTGCACCCGTCGGCGCCCGCGGCGGCGACGTCGATCGTCCAGGTCGGCGTGTACGGCGGCGGGTTCGCCGGGCCGATCGCGTTCGGGTTCATCGCCGCGCGCGCGTCGTTCCCGGTGGCGTGGCTCGCGGCCGCGGCGGCGATGCTGCTGGCCGGCGTCCTGATGGTGCTCGGCAGGCGGATGCTGATCGCCCACCGGGAGGGCGCCGAGCAGCTCGCGACGCGTTAGCCCCCGAGCCAGCCCTCGAGCCCCGCGAGCAGCAGGCGGAGCGTGTGCTCGGCCGACTCGGCGCAGATCTCGCCCGGCTCGCCGTCGAGGTCGAGGCGCTGCACGCTGGTGCGGGAGCCGTCGTCGACGGCCACGAACACGGTGCCCGGCTCCTGCCCGTCCTGCGCCGACGGCCCGCCCGAGCCGGTCACGGCGACGGCGAGGTCCGCCGAGAGCAGCCGGCGCACTCCCGCCGCCATCGCCTCGGCCGCCTCCGGGCTCACGACGGGCCCGTCGGGGACGTCGAGCACGTCGTGCTTGACCTCGCTCGAGTAGGCCACGAGCGAGCCGCGGAACCACTCGCTCGCCGCCTCGGCCGCGGCGAGCGCCGTGGCCACCATCCCCCCGGTCAGCGACTCGGCGACGGCGACGGTGACGCCGCGGCGCCGCGCCGCCTTCGAGATCTCGTCCGCAAGCCGGTCCCGGGCCTCGTTCTGCACCCGCGTCCCGTACCCGCGGGCGCGACCGATCATTCGGCCAGCCGCTGCATCAGGGCGATGGCGTCGTACGGCGCGTGCACCTTGACGTCGTTGTCGAAGTAGACGAAGACGTCGCGGCCCCCGGGCGCCTCGTCCGCCGGCGGCGCCACCGTGAACTCGCCGGTCGGGGCGCGCCCGTCCCGCCACGCCCGCACCTTCGCCGCCCACGCATCGAGCGCCTCCGCGGTGTAGCCGCTGGTGTAGAGCTCGGTGTCGCCGTGCAGGCGGACGTAGACGAAGTCGGCGGTCACGTCCTCCAGGTGCGGCCACGTGCCTGCGGTGTCGGCGACCACGAGCGCGACGCCCTGCTCGCGCAGCAGCTCGACGAACTCGGGGCGGCAGAACGTCGGGTGCCGCACCTCGAGGGCGTGCCGCAGCGGCCGGTCGTCGTCGACCTCGAGGTGCACCCTGCCGTCGAGCCGCTCGTCGTGGTGGGCGGCGAGCTCGGCGGCGGCCGCCGTGCTGCGCGGCAGCATGGCGAGGAACGGCTCGAGGCGCGCCGGGTCGAACGGCATGCGCGGCGGCAGCTGCCACAGCACCGGGCCCAGCTTCCGGCCCAGCGCGAGCACCCCGGAGGCGAAGAAGTTGGCGAGCGGCGTCGCCACCTCGCGCAGCTGCTTGAGGTGGGTGATGAACCTCCCACCCTTCACGGAGAAGACGAAGTCGTCGGGCGTCTGGGCGGCCCAGGCGCGGTAGGACTCGGGCCGCTGCAGCGAGTAGAAGGAACCGTTGATCTCGATGCTGCTGACCCGCCGCGACAGGTACTGCAGCTCACGGCGCTGCGCGAGGCCCCGGGGGTAGAACGTGCCGCGCCACGGCGGGTACCGCCAGCCCGAGGTTCCGACCCAAACCCCTGCCACCCGCGCGAGCATTCCAGGGCCGGGGCAGGATGGCCGGGTGGACACCGGCGCAGTGATCGTGACGGGGGCGGCGGGCGCGCTGGGGCACGCCGTGGTGGCGGAGTTCCGCGCCGCGGGCCGCCCCGTGGTGGCGCTGGCCCGGCCCGGCGAACGGCTGGACGCGCTCGGCAGACGGGACGGCGTGCACGCCGTCCCCGTCGACCTCGCCGACCGCGCCGCGGTGCAGGCCGCGTTCGCCGAGGTGGACGCGCTGCCCGTCGAACCGGACGCGCTCGTCGCGCTCGCGGGCGGGTTCGCACCCGGCTCCCTCGCCGAGATCGACGAGGAGCGGATGGAGGCGCTGTGGCACTCCAACTTCTCCACCGCGCTGTGGGCGGCCCAGGCGGCGGCGCCGCGGATCGCGGCGCGCGGCGGCGGCACGATCGTGACGGTCGGGTCGCGCACCGCCGTGAGCGGCCCCGCCACGATCGCACACGCCACCAGCAAGGCCGCGGTCGTGCGGCTCACCACGGTGCTGGCTGAACAGCTGCGCGCCGGCCGCATCCGCGTCAACGCGGTGCTGCCCTCGACGATCGACACGCCCGCCAACCGCGAGTGGATGACCCCGAAGCAGATCGAGCGCGCGGTCGCGCCGGAGGCGATCGCGAAGGTCATCGCGTTCCTCTGCAGCCCGGACGCCGCCCCGATCAGCGGCGCCGCGATCCCGGTGTACGGCGATGCCTGAGCTGCGGACGGCCGTCGGTGCCGTGCTCGACTGGCCGGTGGGCCACGCCGCCGCCGCGGTGGTCGACCCGTCCGGGGTGCTCGCCACCGCGGGCGAGACGGAGCGGGAGTTCGCGCTCGCATCGGTGACGAAGCCGCTCGCCGCCTACGCGGTGCTCGTCGCCGTCGAGGAGGGCGCGGTGGAGTGGGACACGCCCGCGGGCCCCGAGGGCTCGACGGTCCGCCACCTCGCCGCGCACGCCTCCGGGCTGTCGTACTCCGACGGCGTCGTGCAGGCGAAGCCGGGCACGCGGCGGATCTACTCGAACGTCGGGTTCGAGGTGCTGGGCGAGACGATCGCCGAGGCCGCCGGGATGCCGTTCGCGCAGTACCTGCACGAGGCCGTGCTCGCCCCGCTCGGCATGGCGAACACGCGGCTCGAGGGCTCCCCCGCCGCCGGCGGGGTGTCGACGGCCGCGGACCTCGCCCGGTTCGCCGCCGAGCTGCTCTCCCCCACCCTCGTGCACCGCGAGACCCTCGACGAGGCCACCACGGTCGCCTTCCCCGGCCTCGACGGCGTCCTGCCCGGCTTCGGCCGACAGACGCCCAACGACTGGGGCCTCGGCTTCGAGATCCGGGACGGCAAGTCGCCCCACTGGACCGGCGCGAACAGCTCACCGCGCACCTTCGGCCACTTCGGCCAGTCCGGCACGTTCCTGTGGGTGGACCCCGACGTGCGGACCGCGTGCGTGGTGCTGACCGACCGCGACTTCGGCCGCTGGGCGGTCGAGGCGTGGCCCCGCTACACCGACGGGGTCCTCGCCGCCCTCCGGGACGGGTGACGATGATCACGCCGGGTAGGACCCGGGCTCGACGGGGGTGGCCGGGAATCATCCGCGGCGGTCGCCCGTTGTAGAGCGTGTCCGGGCCGGGCGACCTGTGTCCCCGGGTCTCACATATCAAGAGCCTTCACGGAATACCGTTCGGCTGGAGCCGTGTTGCGCCATGCGCCGCGAGGCGACCAGCGCTCGGTCCGGACACCCCTCACGAGCTGGGAACAGATCCCGGCTCGGGATGGTTGGAAGAAGCGTCCGACGCCGGGCGACCCGAGTCCCCGGGTCCCACCCTTTCGCCGCCCCGCGGGGCGTGCCGCGCGCCGTGAGGCGACCGGCGCCCGGCTCGGACGACTTCCATCCCCTCGACCTGCCGCGTCCGGCGTATCCCGCCGCCGTTGATGCGGCTGCCCGGGCGGCGCTGCCCCCGACAGCGCCGCCCCCACTCTTGACAATCATTGTCATCTGTAGTGCAGTGCCCGTCCGTGGCCTGCCGATGGCTCTCCGTGCTCGTCGTACCCCTGGTCCTCGCCGCGTGCGGCACACCGGACGCCCCACCGCGGGAAGACGCCGTCGTCCGGGTGGTCACCCCGTACACGGTCCGCAGCCTCGACCCGATCGCGCAGGGCCTGTGGTCACCCGAGTGGGGCTACGGCGAGCTGCTCATGCGCGCCACCGAGGACGGCCGCGTCGAGCCGTGGCTGCTGGAGTCGCTCGAGCCGGAGTCGCCGACGTCCTGGCTGCTGCGCCTGCGCCCCGGCGTCCGCTTCGCCAACGGCAACCCGCTGACCGCCGAGGCGCTCGCCGCGGTCCTCCACCGCCACCTCGCGGAGAACGCGCTCGTCCGCGACGCGCTCGGCGGCGGCGAGGTGCGGGTGGTCGACGAGCGCACGGTGCAGCTCACCACCCCGAGGCCGGTCGGGAACCTCCCCCACCTGCTCGCCGACGAGCAGGGCGTGTCGGTCTTCGACCCCACCGCCTCGGAACCCGCGGGCGACATCTACACCGGCCCGTTCCGGGTGCGCAGCCTCACCGCCGACGAGCTGGTGCTCGAGCGCAACCCGGAGTACTGGGGCGGCGAGGTCCGCCTCGACGGCGCCCGCGTCCGGTTCGTGCCGGACCCGCAGGCCCGCGTGCTCGCCGTGCGCAGCGGGGAGGCCGACATCGCGCTCTACCCGCCCACCGAGGCGCTCGCCCGGTTCGCCGACGGCGGCGGGCCGTCCGTGGCCGTCGCCGCCCAGCCGCTGCAGCACCTGCGCGCGATCCCCAACCTGCGCAAGGCCCCGATGGACGACCTCGCCGTCCGGCGCGCGTTCGCGCTCGGCGTCGACTACCGCGGGCTCGCCGAGGACGTCCTCGGCGTCCCCTACCGGACGCCCACCGGCCTGTTCCCCGACGTCGTCGACTACGCGCTGCCCACGCAGCGCACCGATCCGGCCGAGGCCGCCCGCCTGCTCGACGCCGCGGGCTGGGCCCCCGGCCCGGACGGCGTCCGGGAGCGCGACGGCGTGCGCCTCGCCATCACGGTGCTGACCTACGGATCCCAGCCCGATACCCGCACCGTCGCCGTCGCGCTCCAGTCCCAGCTGCGCCCGCTGGGGTTCGACGTGGCGATCGCAAGCGTCGACGACAACTACGCGGCCATGCGCGACCCGGCCGGGTGGGACGTCGGGCTGAGCTTCGACGGAACCCTCGGCTACACCTACGACCCGATCGGCCCGCTGCGGTCGTTCCTCACCACGGGCGCGCAACGCAACTTCGGCGGTGTGGCCGACCCCGAGCTGGACACGCTCGTCGCCCAGCTCGAGGCCAGCCCGGACGAGGCGGCGCGCCGACCCCTGCTCGAGCGGGCGCAGCAGATCATCGCGGCCAACGCCTACGTCGTGATCGTCGCCCAGCGCGCGTCGCCCGCGATCGTCGGCGAGACCTTCGCGGGCTACCGGCCGTCGTCGGTCCTCCACCACCTCGGTGCGCGGACCTAGCCGCCGCATCGCGCAGGCCGCGGTCACGCTCGTCGGGGCGGCGGTCCTCGTGTGGTCGCTGCAGCTGCTCGCCCCCGGGGACCCGGCCCGCCGCGTGCTCGTCGCGAACGGCGTGGGCAACCCCACCCCCACCCAGGTCGCCGCCCTGCGCGCCGAGCTCGGGCTGGACGAGCCCGCCCCGGTGCGCCTCGGGCGGTGGCTGCTCGCCGCGGCGACGGGCGACCTCGGCCGGTCGTGGCGCAGCGGCGCCCCGGTCGCCGCCGAGCTCGCCGACCGGCTCCCGGCCACGCTGCGGCTCGCCGCCGTCGCGCTGGGGTTCGCACTGCTGCTCGCGGTGCCGCTCGCGCTCATCGCGCAGCACCGCCGCGCCGACCTCGCCGCGCGCGGGCTGGTGTTCCTCGGCGCCGCGGTGCCCAGCTTCGTGGTCGGCACCCTGCTGCTGGAGGTCGTCGTGGTGCGGCTCGGCATCGGGCGGGTGCTCGCCGACGGCTCGTGGGGCGGGGCGGTGCTGCCCGCCGTCCCGCTCGCGCTCGCCGCGGCCGCCGTGTGGGCGCGGGTGCTGCGGGCCGCGATGCTGGAGGTCCGGGCGCGGCGGCACGTCCAGGTGGCGCGGGCGCGCGGCGCGGGGCGGCTGCGGGTGCTGCTCGTGCACGTCCTGCCCGGGGCGAGCCCGCCGCTGTTCACCGCGATCGGGATGACGGTCGGCTCGCTGCTCGCGGGCGCCGCCGTCGTCGAGACGATCTTCACGTGGCCGGGCGTCGGCCCGTACCTGGTCGAGGCGATCGTCGCGCGGGACGTCCCGGTGGTGCAGGGCACCGTGCTGCTCGGCGTGCTGGCCTACGTCGTCGCGAACACGCTCGCCGACCTCGCCGCGGCCGCCGTCGACCCGGGCAGGGCCCGATGAGCAGGCGCGCCGAGCTGTGGACGGGGGCGGCGGTGCTCGTCCTCCTCGCCGTGGCCGCGCTCGCCGTCCCGCTGCTCGGCCCGGACCCGGACGCCACCGACTACGCGAACCGGCTGGCCGCGCCGAGCCCGTCCCACCCGCTCGGCACCGACCAGGCCGGGCGGGACGTGCTGGCGCGGGCCGCGGCCGGGGTGCCCACCTCGCTCGGCGCCGCGGTCGTCGTCACGGCCGTCTCGGCCGCGGTCGGCCTCCTCGTGGGGGTGACCGCCGCCGTGGCGGGCGGGTGGGTCGACACCGTGCTCTCCCGCGTCGTCGACGTCGTCCTCGCCGTCCCCCAGCTCGTGCTCGCGCTCGCCGTCGTGGGCGTGCTCGGCCCCGGCCTGACCAACCTCGTCGTCGCGATGGCCCTCGCCGGGTGGGCCCCGCTCGCCCGCTACGCCCGCACCTTCGCCGCCGGCCTGCTGCACCGGCCCTACGTCGTGGCGGCCGAGCTCGCCGGGGTGGCGCGCCCGGTCGCCGCGCTGCGCCACGTCGTGCCCGCGACGGCGGGTGGCGTCGCCGCGGTGGCCACGCTCGGCCTCGGCGAGGTGGTGCTGGGTCTGGCCGGTCTGTCGTTCCTCGGGCTGGGCGTCGCGCCGCCCACGGCGGAGTGGGGGCAGATGGTGGCCGAGAGCACCACGGTCGCCGGGCAGGCGCCGTGGCTGGTGGTCGTGCCCGGCGCGCTGATCGTGCTCAGCGTGGCGGGCGCGTCGCTGCTCGGCGACGCGCTCGCCCGGGAGGCCCCGTGAGGCTCGCCGTCGAGCGCCTCTCGGTGCGCTACGGGAACGTCACCGCCCTGCGCGAGGTGGACCTGACCGTCGCCGACGGCGAGGTCGTCGCGCTGATCGGGGAGTCCGGCTCGGGCAAGAGCACGCTGCTCGACGCGGTGCTCGGGGTGCTGCCGGCGTCGGCGGCGGTGTCCGGGACGATCCGGCCCGACCGCCTGCGGCGCGGCGTCGAGGTCGGCTACGTCGCACAGGACCCGTTCGGCTCGTGCGACCCGGTGTGGACGGTAGGGCACCACGTCGCCGAGGCCTGGCGGGCGCACGGGCAGCGCCCGCCGCGCGGGCACATCGCCCGGCGGCTCGCCGCGCTCGGCGTCGCGCCCGGCGCGCTGCGCCGCAGGCCGCACACCTGGTCGGGCGGGATGCTGCAGCGAGCCGACCTCGTCGCGGCGACCGCGCACGCGCCCCCGCTGCTGCTCGCCGACGAACCCACCTCCGCCCTCGACGCGGACGCCGCCGAGGCCGCGATGACCACCCTCGTCCGCAGCGCCCGCTCGATGCTCGTCGCCGGCCACGACCTCGCCCTGCTGACCCGCCACGCCGACGCGGTGCACGTGCTGGAGCGCGGCCGGGTGGTCGAGCGGGTCCGGGTCGACCGCGGCGGGGTGGCGGCACTGGCCGCACGGGCGAGCCACCCGCACACCCGCGAGCTGCTCGCCGCGCTCCCGGGCGCCGCCGCCCGGTTGCCGCACGGCCACCATGCTGCGACCCGGGGCGCCCCCGTGGCGGCCCTGGAGCGGGTCACGCTGGCCCACCCGGGCAGCGGGCCCGTGCTCGTCGACGTGGACCTCCAGGTGCGGGCGGGCGAGGTACTCGGCGTCCACGGACCGTCCGGTGGCGGGAAGACCACGCTGCTGCGGGCGCTCGCCGGGCTGCACCGACCCGCGTCGGGCACGGTCCGGCTCGGCGGCGTCGACGTCTGGAGCGGCAGGCGGCCGCGCAGGCCGCGGCCCGGGTTCGTGATGCCGATCTTCCAGGACGTGGCGGCGAGCCTCGACCCGCGCTGGCCGGCCTGGCGGTCGGTGGCGGAGGCGGGTGCGACGAGGGCCGAGGTCGAGCGGCTGTTCGCCGCCGTCGGCCTGGACCACCGTCACCTCGGCGCGCGCCCCCACCAGCTCTCGGGTGGACAGCGCCAGCGGGTCGCGATCGCCAGGGCGCTGGCCGGCAGGGCGGAGCTGATCGTCGCCGACGAGCCGACCGCCGCGCTCGACCCCACCGTCGCGGCGGGCGTCTCCCGACTGCTGCGGGAGGTCGCCGACCGCGGGTGCGCCGTGGTGGTCGCAAGCCACGACCGGGCGCGCGTGAACTCCTACGCCGACCGCGTGGTTCGACTCGCTGAACTGGGAATACGTGACGGGAGGAGCGAGTTGTAGGAACCGAGTCCCACCAACAGCAAGGGCGGCGATCGCCATGAAGGGCGACCGGGTAGAGATCGTCATCGACGCCGGCAGCGGCACCACGCGCACCTACGAGATCGAGGCCACGCGCGCGGGCAGGAAGGTGGTCGTCACGCACGGGCGCGGTGTGGTCGAGGTCAGCGAGATCACCCGGGGCGGCACCACCGTGCGCACGGCCCGGTTCCTCGCCAACCGCGTGCTGGCGCTGGTGGAGCACCCCGCCACCGACAACCCGGTCGCGGACGAGCTCGTCCCCGCCCTACGCTCGGTCTGACCCCCGACCCAGGCAGACTTCCGCATCGATGTCCTCTCCCGCGGCCCGAGCCGCCGACGCGCGCCCTGACGCCCGGCCCTCGGATCAGTCCTCCACGCCCGCCGTCCCCTCCCGCGACGGTGGGCGCCCGGCCCGTCCCCGCCGCCGCGGCAGGCGCAGGCCCCGCCCCGGCGCCGCCGGCGAAGGCGTACCGGTACCCACGGGCGAGGTCCGCCCGGTCGACGACGCGGAGCTGGACGCGCTCGCCGAACGCATCCCGGCCCTCTCGCTGCAGGACGAGCATCGGCTCGGCCGCCGCCTCGAGACGGTGCGGCGCACCCGCAACGCCGTTGCGCGCGCCCGCGCCGCGGCCGGGCTCGTCGCGGAGGTCGAGGCCGCCGAGCGGCGGATGGAGGCGCGGCGGTCCGCCGAGCTCACCATCCGCTACCCGGAGTCGCTGCCGGTCAGCGCCCGCCACGACGACATCGCCGCGGCCATCCGCGACCACCAGGTCGTGATCGTCGCGGGCGAGACCGGCTCCGGGAAGACCACCCAGCTGCCGAAGATCTGCCTCGAGCTCGGCCGCGGCCGGCGCGGGTTGATCGGCCACACCCAGCCGCGCCGGCTCGCCGCGCGCACCGTCGCCACCCGCATCGCCGAGGAGCTGGGCACCGAGCTGGGCGACATCGTCGGCTGGAAGGTCCGCTTCACCGACCACGTCGGCGAGCGGACGCTGGTCAAGCTGATGACCGACGGCATCCTGCTCGCCGAGCTGGCCGGCGACAAGATGCTCCGCCAGTACGACACGCTGATCATCGACGAGGCCCACGAACGCAGCCTCAACATCGACTTCATCCTCGGCTACCTCACGCAGCTGCTCCCCCGCCGCCCCGACCTCAAGGTGATCATCACCTCGGCGACGATCGACGTGGAGCGGTTCGCCGAACACTTCAAGGCCCCGGTCGTCGAGGTCTCCGGCCGCAGCTACCCGGTGGAGATCCGCTACCGCCCCGTCGTCGACCTCGACGACCCCGACCACGACCCGGACCGCGACCAGCTCGACGCCATCGGCGACGCCGTGGCCGAGCTGCAGCGCGAGGGCGACGGCGACATCCTCGTGTTCCTGCCCGGCGAGCGCGAGATCCGCGAGGCCGCGGAGGCGCTGGCCAGGCGCGACTTCCGCAACACCGAGATCCTCCCGCTCTACGCGCGGCTGTCCACCGCGGAGCAGCACCGGGTGTTCGCGCCGCACCCCGGCCGCCGGATCGTGCTCGCGACCAACGTCGCGGAGACCTCGCTCACCGTCCCCGGCATCCGCTACGTGATCGACACCGGCACCGCCCGCATCTCCCGCTACTCGCGGCGGCTCAAGGTGCAGCGGCTGCCGATCGAGAAGATCTCGCAGGCCAGCGCCAACCAGCGGGCGGGCCGCTGCGGCCGGGTCGCCGACGGCATCTGCATCCGCCTCTACAGCGAGGACGACTTCAACGCCCGCCCGGAGTTCACCGACCCGGAGATCCTGCGCACGAACCTCGCCTCCGTCGTGCTGCAGATGATCTCGCTGGACCTGGGCGAGCTCACCGACTTCCCGTTCGTCGAGCGCCCGGACCCGCGCGCGGTGGCCGACGGCATCGCGCTGCTGCAGGAGCTGGGCGCGCTCGACGGGCGCAAGCTCACCCCCATCGGCCGGGCGCTCGCCGCCCTGCCCGTCGATCCGCGGCTGGGCCGGATGCTCGTCGAGGCCGACCGCAACGGCTGCCTGCGCGAGGTGCTGATCATCGCCGCCGCGCTGTCGGTGCAGGACCCGCGCGAGCGGCCGGCCGAGCAGCGCCAGGCGGCCGACGCGAAGCACGCCCGGTTCAGCGGGGAGTTCACCGCACAGGGCGTCACCCTCGACGCGCAGGGCTCGGACTTCCTCGCCTTCCTCAACCTGTGGCGCTACCTCGCCGAGAAGCGCGAGGAGCTGTCCGGCAACAGGTTCCGCCGCCTGCTGCGCGAGGAGTTCCTGAACTACCTGCGGGTCCGCGAGTGGTGGGACCTGCACGCGCAGCTGCGGCAGGCCGCCCGCAACGCCGGCCTCACCCCCAACGACACCGACGCCGACCCCGACCGCATCCACATCTCGGTGCTGTCGGGCCTGCTGTCGCAGATCGGGCTGCGCGACGACGGCCCCGAGCGCGGTGACCGCGGCAAGGACCGGCGCGGCGCGGGCCGGGAGTACCTCGGGGCGCGGGGCGCCCGCTTCATGATCTTCCCCGGCTCGCCGCTCGCGAAGCGGCCGCCGCGGTGGGTGATGGCCGCCGAGCTCGTCGAGACGTCGCGGCTGTTCGCCCGCACCACCGCCCGCATCCAGCCCGAGTGGATCGAGCCGCTCGCCGGGCACCTGGTCAAACGCTCGTACTCCGAGCCGCGCTGGTCCCGCAAGCGCGCCGCGGCCGTGGCGACCGAGCGGGTCACGCTGTACGGGATCCCGATCGTCGTCGGCCGCACCGTCGACTACGGCCGCATCGACCCCGAGACCTCGCGCGAGCTGTTCATCCGGCACGCCCTCGTCGAGGGCGACTGGGACACCCGGCACCGCTTCTTCCACGCCAACCGGGAGCTGCTGGAAGACGTCGAGGAGCTGGAGCACCGGGCCCGCCGCCGGGACCTCGTCGTCGACTCCGAGACGCTCGTCGCGTTCTACGACGAACGCATCCCCGAGCACGTCGTCTCCGGGCGGCACTTCGACTCCTGGTGGAAGAAGGAGTCGCGGAAAAGGCCCGACCTGCTCGACTTCACCGAGGAGATGCTCCGCACCGAGCAGGCCGCGGACGTCGACCGCTCCGCCTACCCCGACCACGTCGAGGCGGGCGGGCTCACCCTGCCGCTGTCGTACGCGTTCGAGCCGGGCGCGCACCGCGACGGCGTCACCGTGGACGTGCCGGTCGCGGCGCTGCACCAGGTCGACCCCACCCCGTTCACCTGGCAGGTGCCCGGGCTGCGCGAGGAGCTGGTCACCGCCCTGATCCGGACGCTGCCCAAGCACCTGCGCCGGCTGTTCTCCCCCGCCCCGGACCACGCCCGCGCGGTGCTCGCGCGCGTGCAGGCCGGGCGCGAGCCGCTGCTCGACGCCCTGGAACGCGAGCTCGGCCGGATGCGCGGTGTGGAGATCCCGCGCGAGGCGTGGGAGCTCGACCGGCTGCCCGAGCACCTCACGGTGACGTTCCGGGTGGTCGACGAGGCGGGCAACGAGGTGGCCCGCGACACCGACCTGGAGGCGCTGCGCCGTCAGCTCGCCCCGAAGGTGCGCGCGGAGCTCGCCGCCGCGGGCGTCGACATCGAGAAGACCGGCGCCACCACCTGGTCGTTCGGCACGCTTCCGCGCGAGCACCCGATCCGGCGTGGCGCGCACACCGTCACCGGCTACCCCGGGCTGGTGGACCGGGGCACGAGCGTCGACGTCCGGGTGTTCCCCACCGCGGCCGAGCGCGATCCGGCCCACCACCGCGGCGTCCGGCGGCTCCTGCTGCTGGAGACGCCCTCGCCGGTGCGGCAGGTGCAGCGCGACCTGGACAACGCCGCGAAGCTCGCCCTCTCCCGCAACCCGCACGGGTCGGTGGCCGCGCTGCTCGACGACTGCGTCACGGCCGCCTCCGACCACCTGATCGCCGCCGCGGGCGGCCCGGCCTGGGACGAGCGCTCCTACGCGCGGCTGCGGGCGCTGCACCGCGACCGGCTCGCGGCCACCACGACGCAGGTGCTGCGGGCCGTGCGCGGCGTGCTGGTGGTCTGGCACCGTGTCCAGGCGCAGCTCGCCGACCTGCGCGCCCCGGTGCTCGCCGACGGTGTGGCCGACATCACGGCCCAGGTCGACGCCCTGGTGAAGCCGGGCTTCGTCACCGAGGCGGGCGCCGCCCGGCTACCCGACATCGCGCGCTACCTGGAGGCCGTCGAGCGGCGGATCGAGAAGCTGCGCGCCGACCCGGCCCGCGACGCGGAGTGGACCGCGCAGGTCCGCGCGGTGGCCGACGAGTACGCCGCCGAGCTCGCCACGCTGCCCCCGGGCGTCGAGCCGTCGCCGCAGCTGCGCGAGATCCGCTGGATGATCGAGGAGCTGCGGGTGGGCCTGTACGCCCAGCCGATGCGCACCCGGTACCCGGTCTCGATCAAGCGGATCCAGAAGGCGCTCGACGATCTGGCCTGATGGCGAGCAGGTTCATGGCCCGGAAGGAGATCGGCACCCCGCCGTCCTGGTTGACCAGCTCGACGTCGGTGACGACCAGGCCGCGGTCGGGCTTGGAGCGCGACGGCCGCGCCTCCACCACGGTGGCGCGCAGGTGCACCCGGTCCCCCGGTCGCAGCGGCACCCGCCAGCGCAGCTCGTCGACGCCGGGCGAGGCGAGGCTCGCGACCCGCGACAGGTAGTGCTCGGCGAGCAGCCGCATCGCGAGCCCGGCCGAGTGCCAGCCGCTGCCGATGATCCCGCCGAACGGGCCTGCGTCGGCGAACCCGCGGTCGACGTGGATCGGTTGCGGGTCGAACTCCTCGGCGAACCGGACGATCTCCTCCTCGTCGACGTCGATGTAGCCGTAGGAGTACCGCGCCCCGGGCGCGTAGTCGTCGAACCAGCGGTCGTCGACCGGGGCGGCGAAGTCGGTGGGACCGAGCGAACGCGTCATGCCCGCATGATCGGTCGCGAAAGCTTCAACGGCGGTTGAAGGGTCCACGCACGGGTGGACCCGGGTTAGGGTGCTGATCATGTGCGAGCCCGACCGCACCACCCCCGTGCCGCCCGACGACAGCTACCTGCGCTCGCTCACGGCGGCCACCGAACGGGCGGTCCGCGAGGCGGAGCCGATCACCTCCGAGCACGCCGGCGCGCCGGCCGACGTCCGCGCCGCCGTGCTGGCCGCGGCGCGCGAGCACGGCGACGAGCTCGTCGCGCTGAGCCGGGACCTGCACGCCCACCCCGAGGAGGGCTACGCCGAGCACCGGTCGGTGCGTGCGGTGGCCGCCCTGCTGGAGCGGCACGGGCACGACGCGACGATCGGTGTCGGGGGCCTCGACACCGCGCTCGTCGCGACCCGCGGCGGGGACGGCCCGCACATCGCGGTGCTCGCCGAGTACGACGCGCTGCCCGGGATCGGCCACGCGTGCGGCCACAACATCATCTGCGCCACCGCCGTCGGTGGGTTCCTCGCCGCCGCCCGGGTGCACGAGCGCCTCGGCGGCCGGCTGTCGCTGATCGGCACCCCCGCCGAGGAGGGCGGCGGCGGCAAGGAGAAGCTCGCCCGCGCCGGTGTGTTCGACGACGTCGACGCCGTGATCATGCTCCACCCGTTCACGCACGACATCGCGATGCACCCGTTCCTCGGCCGCCGCCAGGTCGAGATGGTCTTCCACGGGGTCGCCGCGCACGCCGCGGCGCAGCCGTTCATGGGCCGCAACGCGCTCGACGCCGCGGTCGCGGCCTACCAGGGCGTCGCCGCGCTGCGCCAGCACCTGCCCGACACCGACCGGGTGCACGGGATCTTCACCGACGGCGGGCAGCGGCCGAACGTGGTCCCCGAACGCGCCGCGCTGCTGTTCTACCTGCGCTCCGCGGCCCCCGAGACGCTGCGCGACCTCGCCGAGCGGCTGGCGCGGATCGCGCACGGCGCGGCCGAGGTGCACGGCTGCGGCGTCGAGCTGCGCTGGGACCAGCTGCCGCCGTACCTGCCGATCCGTTTCAACCACGCGCTCGCCGCCCGGTGGGCGGTCAACCAGGAGCCGGTCGGGCGCAAACCGCTCCCGCCCGGGGTCGTGCCCGAGTTCCTCACCGGCTCCACCGACCTGGGCAACCTCAGCTACCGGATGCCCGCGATCCACCCGATGATCGCGGTGTCCGAGCCGACCGTGGCCCTGCACACGGCGGCCTTCGCGGAGGCCGCCGGTGGGCCCGCGGGCGACCTCGCCGTCCGCGACGGCGCCGTCGGGCTCGCCCTCACCGCCGTGGACTACCTCGCCGATCCCGCCCTGCGCGAGGCGGTCCACGCCGAGTTCGCCGCCGCGGGCGGCCCGCTGGACGTTCCGACGTACTTCGACTGACCGGCGAGAAGGAGGCCGCGTGAGCACCAGCCCGTCCGCCCCACCCGGCCGCCTCGACCGCTTCCTCGACGGGATCGAGCGGGTCGGCAACCGCCTGCCCGAGCCCTTCATGCTGTTCGTGCTGCTCACGCTCGTGGTGGCGGTGCTCTCCTCGGTGATGGCCGCGTTCGGGGTGGGCGTCACGATCCCGGGCGAGGCCGAGCCGACGCCCGTGCGCGGCGCCCTGAGCGGCGCGGGGCTGGAGTTCTTCTTCACCGGGCTCGCGGAGAACTTCATCGGGTTCCCGCCGCTGCGGACCGTCGTGACGATCATGCTCGCGGTCGGGCTCGCCGAGCGTTGCGGCCTGCTCGCGGCGCTGATCCGGCTCGTGTTCTCGGGCGCGCCGCGCTGGCTTCTGCCGTACGCGCTCGGGTTCGTCGGCGTCAGCGGCAGCGTCATGGCCGACTCGGCGTTCATCATCATCCCGCCGCTCGCCGCGATCGTGTTCACCGCCGCCGGCAGGCACCCGGTCGCGGGCCTGATCGGCGGCTTCGCCGCGGTGGGCGCGGGCTATTCGACGTCGCTGCTCGTGACGAGCCTCGACGCGCTGCTCGCGGGGATCACCAACGGGGTGGCCACCACGCTGCCGGTCTCCGGCACGCCGGTGACCCCGATCTCGAACTACTTCTACAACGCCGTCTCGGCGGTCGTGCTGAGCCTGATCGCGGGCCTGATCATCGACCGCGTGGTGGAGCCGGGGCTGGTGCGCTCCCGCTTCCCGGACACCGAGGCCGAGCCGGAGGAGGCCCTCGCCGGCGGTGGCGAGGCGGACCCGACCGCGGAGCCGACGAGCGCCGCCGTCACCCCCGCCGAGCGCCGCGGGCTCGTGGCCGCGGGCGTCGCGCTGCTCGTGCTGGTGGCGGCGGTGCTGGCGCTGGTGTTCGCGCCGGACTCCCCGCTGCGCAACGACGCCGGGGGCTACCTGCCGAAGTCGCCGCTGCTGGACTCGGTGGTCACGCTGGTGTTCCTCGGCTTCTTCGTGCCCGCGCTGTTCTTCGGCATCTACGCGGGCACCATCCGCCGCGGCTCGGACGTGCCGCTGCTGATGGGCAGGGCGCTGAAGGACCTGTCCGGGTTCATCGTGCTCGCGTTCATCCTCGGCCAGTTCATCGCGCTCTTCGCCTGGACGAACATCGGCGCGTGGCTCGCCGTGACCGGTGCGGAGTTCCTCCAGGCCATCGGGCTGACCGGCTACCCGGCGATCCTCGGGTTCGTCGTGCTCGCGTCGCTGCTCAACCTGTTCGTCGTGTCCGGGTCGAGCCTCTGGACGCTCATGGCGAGCGTGTTCGTGCCGATGTTCCTGCTGCTGGGCTACGAGCCCGCGTTCATCCAGGGCGCCTTCCGCGTCGGCGACGCCGCCACGCAGGTGGTGACGCCGCTGAACCCGTACATGATCGTGCTGCTGACGTTCGTGCGGCGCTACCAGCCCGAGGCCGGGCTGGGCACGGTGATCGCGAAGATGGTGCCGTTCGTCGTGCCGTTCTGGGTGGCGTGGGTGCTCGTGCTCACCGTCTTCTACGCCTTCGGCATCCCGCTCGGCCCCGGCGTGGGGGTGCGGGTGGCCCCGTGACCGGTCAGCGCAGGGCTGAGCGGGCGGTGGGCTCCAGCTCCAGCAGCTGGACCGACGCCGCCCCCGCCCGCCACCCCGGCTCGGCCGCGAGGCGGTCGCGGGCCTCCCGCACGGCCGCCGCGCCGGGGTAGGAGGCGAACCAGACGACCGCCTGCTCGTCGCGCACCGGCAGCGCCGGGAAGTCGTCGGGGTGCGGCGCGGTGGCGGCCACCACCGGCGCCACCCCCAGCAGCCGCTCGGCGTCGGCGGCGGCCGGGGCGAGGCCGGCACCCGTCCGCACCACGACCAGGACGCGCGTCGGGCCCGGCGCGCCGGCCCCGACGGCGGCCCGTGGCGCGTCCGGGAACCCGGGCCCGACCGGCTCCAGCAGCAGCACATCGGAGAAGTCGACCATCGTGGCGTTGGCGGCCGGGCCGTGCTCGCGCCACACCGGCCCGCCGTAGAAGCCGGCGAGGGCGGCGCGGCGGGTGGCCACGTCGGGGAACGAGCGGACCCACACGAACCGGTCCGGGTCGCCGACGTCGCGGAACGTGCCGACGATGCGGGCGCCGAGCTCCTCCTGCGACTCGACGAACTCCCGCTCGAACAGCTCGACCAGCTCGTCCCGGCGGCCCGGGTGCAGGGTGTACTGCCGCAGCTCGATGATCGTCACCGGCGGAGCGTAGGGCCGGGTCCGACAGGTCAGCCGCCCGCGAGGACCCGGTGGGCCAGCCGGCCGAGCGCCTCGGCGATCCGCGCGGGCGCCACGCCGCTCGCGCGCTGGAAGCGGAACACCTCCGCCGCCAGCGGCGCGAGCAGCACGTCCACCACGGCGTCCGGGTCTTCTGCGCCCGCCTCCACCAGCAGCGACCGCACGTGCGCGCGCCAGAACCCGTAGGAGCCCACCTCGAACCGGGCCGCGCCCGCGTCCACCGCGAGCAACAGCGGCAGGTTCTGCTCCAGGTGCTCCACCATCGCGGCGTAGAACGCGGCCAGCCGCTCGGCGGGCGGGGCGCCGGGACCCAGCGGGGGCGCGCCGCGCAGCAGCCGCTCCTGCAGCTCGCGCTCGTGCTCGCCGAGCAGCGCCCCCGCGATCGAGACGACGTCCGGGTAGCGGCGGTACAGGGTGGCCCGCCCGACCCCCGCGGCGCGCGCCACGTCGTCCATCGTCACGGTCCGCGGGTCCTCCCGGCTGCGGAACAGCTCGGCGGCGGCGGCGAGCACCCGCGCCCGGTTGCGCGCGGCGTCGGCGCGTTCCGCGGGCGGTGCCCCCACGCGCGGCGGATCGACGGCGGCCATCGGGTGAAGGCTAATGAGCCGCGTGGGCCAGCAGCACCCCGCCCGTGATCAGGACGAGGGCGCCGATCCGCATCGGCGTGACCGGGTCGTGGTGCACGGTGAGGCCGAGCAGCACCGCGCCCGCCGCCCCCATCCCGGTGAACACGACGTAGGCCGTGCTGACCGGCACGCCCGCGGCCGTCGCCCGCGCGAGCAGCCAGATGATCGCGGCGCACAGCGCGATGCACAGCACGCTCGGCCACAGCCGGGTCAGCCCCTTCGTGGGCGGGATGCTCTGCGCCCACGCGATCTCGACCAGGCCCGCGGCGAGCAACCACATCCAGCCGGTCACCCGCCTGCTCCCCTCGCGGGCGCGCTCCCGGGTGGCCACCTCATGCCACCGCCGCGGCGGACGCCGCGACCAACCGGTCGATCTCGGCCTCCGCGGCCGAGATCGACGCCTCGTGCTCCGGCCTGCGCGCCGCGAGCGCCGGGTCGACGAGCGCGTTGACCAGCTCGACGGCCACGACGTCGACGTCGGTCACGGCGAAGTGGCCGTCGAAGAAGTCGCGCAGGTAGGTGACGGCGTGCTCGACGGGCGCGCGCGGCGTGCCGGGCAGGTAGGTCCCGCCGCGCGCGCAGACCACGACGAACCGCGTGCCGGGAAGCGACATGCGCGGGAACGTGACCTGGTCGATCCACGCCTTCAGCGCGGCCGGGACCGAGAAGTTGTACATCGGCGTCGCCACCAGCACGACGTCGGCGGCGAGCAGCTCGTCGAGCAACGGCTCCACCACCGCCCACGCCGCGCGCTGGGCCGGCGTCCCGACGGCCTCGTGGTAGCGGCGGGGGTCGGTGATCCGCCGCCGCAGCACCTCGTCGCACAACTCGGTCCACGCCTCGTCGATGAACGGGACGGGGTCGGCGGCGAGGTCGCGGTGGACGTAGCGGGCGCCCGGGTGGGCGGCGCGCCAGCCGTCGGCGAAGCGGGCGCCGAGCCGGCGGGAGAACGAACGGGAACGCGCGCTCGCGTCCAGGTGCAACAGGCCGGGCACAGCAGCCTCCAGGTGTAGAACCGGACAGTGCGTCCAGTTCTACCCTTAGGTGGACACCGTGTCCAATTAGGTGGGGCGACTCACTTGATGGCGCCCAACGAGAGCCCCTGCACCAGCTTGTCCTGCGCCGCGAACCCGGCGATCAGCACCGGCAGCGACACCACGACCGAGGCCGCGCACACCGTGGCCAGGAACAGGCCCTGGCTCGTGACGAAGCTGGTCAGGAACACCGGCGCGGTCTGGGCGACGGTCGCGGTGAGCACGCGGGCGAACAGCAGCTCGTTCCAGCTGAAGATGAAGCAGATCAGCGCCGTGGCGGCGATGCCGGGCAGCACCATCGGCACGACGACGGTCCGTAGCGTGCGCGGGAGCGTGCAGCCGTCGATGGAGGCCGCCTCGAGCACCTCCACCGGCACCTCGGCGAGGAACGACCGCATCATCCACACCGCGATCGGCAGGTTCATCGAGGTGTAGAGGATGATCAACAACCAGATGTTGTCGAGCATCCCGATGCTCTGCGCGATCAGGTAGACCGGCAGCAGGCCGGCCACAACCGGCAACATCTTCGTGGACAGGAAGAAGAACAGCACGTCGGTCCACTTGCGCACCGGCCGGATCGACAGCGCGTACGCCGCGGGGATGGCCAGCACCAGCACCAGCGCCGTGGACAGCACGCTCGCGGTCAGCGAGTTCAGCAGCGAGGGCCACGGGCTCGTGCCGGTCTGCGCGCCGAAGAAGTTCGCGTAGCCCTCCAGGGTGAGCGGCGCGAACACCGACGGCGGGTTGGTGGCCGCGTTCTCCTCGCTGTGCAGGGACGTGAGCACCATCCACAGCACCGGCACCACGAACAGCACGCCGATGACCCACGCCAGGATCGTGAGCAGGGTGCCGGTCGCGTTGCGGGCGGGCGGGTTGACCGGGGGTGCCGCCGTGCGCGGCGCCTCAAGGGTGGCGGTCATCGGGCCCCCTCCTGACGGAACAGCGACGACACGGTCCGCAGCGCGAACGTGGCGATGATGATCGTTCCGATCACCACGACGACGCCCGCGGCCGAGGCCCGGCCGAAGTCGTGCGCGTTGTAGAAGATCTGGTAGATCGTGTAGGGCAGGTTGGCCGTACCCAGGCCACCCGAGGTGATCGTGAAGACGGCGTCGAAGTTCTGCACGATGTAGATCGACCCGAGCAGCGCGCCCAGCTCCAGGTACTGGCGCAGGTGCGGCAACGTCATGTGCCGGAAGATCTGCCACGACGAGCAGCCGTCGATCTTCGCGGCCTCGATGACGTCGAGCGGCTTGCTCTGCAGGCCGGCCAGCAGGATCAGCATCATGAACGGCGTCCACTGCCAGACCAGCGACGCCACCACCGCCGTGAGCGGCATCGTCGAGATCCAGTCGGGCTGCGGGGCGTTCTCCCCGAAGATCCACGTCAACACGCCGTTGAACAGCCCGTACTCCGGGTTGTAGAGCGCGTGCTTCCACACCAGCGCCGCCGCCACCGGCACGATGAGGAACGGCGTGATCATCATCGTGCGGACGATCCCGCGGCCGCGGAACGCCCGGTCCAGCAGGAGCGCGATGATCAGTCCCAGTACCAGGCTGACCAGCACCACCGACGCGGTGAGCACGATCGTCGTGATGATCGAGTCGCGCGTGGTGACGTCGGTGAGCACCCGCCGGTAGTTGTCGAACCCGGCGAACCCGACCTCGTCCGGGTAGTAGGCGTTCCAGTTCATGAACGAGATGATCAGCGTGCCGAGGAACGGCAGCTGCGTCACGATGATCAGGAAGATCAGCGCGGGCAGCAGCGGGGCGCGGCGCGCCCAGTCGCCCGCCCGGCGCAGCGCGGCGTCCTGCCCCAGCCCGGGCCGCGCCTCCGGGGACGTCTGTGGTTCGAGCGCTGTACTCACGACTCACCCTCCGCCCGGGAGCGGTACCGCTCCGCCACGTCGTCGGCCAGCTCCTGGCCCCGGTCCAAGGCCTCCTGCACGGTGACCAGCCCGGCGATCGCCGAGCTCACCTCCTGCGACACCTGGGTCCCGAGGTCGGGGAACTCCGGGATCCCGACGAACTGGATCCCGAGCGCGGGCCGCGGCTGCACGCCCGGGTTGCGCGGGTCGGCGGTCTCGATGGCCCGCTTCGTCTGCTCGGCGAACGCGCCCGCCTCGGCGAGGTAGTGCGGGTTCTCGTACGTCGACGCCCGCTTGCCCGCCGGCACGTTCGACCAGCCGATCTGCTCACCGACCAGCTGCTCGTACTCCTTGCTCGACGCCCACGAGACGAACTGCCACGCGGCGTCCTTCTTCTCGCTGGCCTCCTGGATCCCCCAGGACCACGCGTACAGCCACCCCGAGCTCGGGGTCTTCACCACGGGAGCGGGGGCGTAGCCGATCTTGCCGCGCACGGGCGAGTCGGCGGCCTCGAGGGAGCCCGCCGCGGAGGTGGCGTCGTACCACATCGCCACGTTGCCCTGGATCATGTTGTTCAGGCACTCGGTGAAGCCGGCCTGCGGCGCACCCGCCTCGCCGTGCTCGCGCACCAGGTCGACGTAGAACTGCACGGCCTCGACGAACTCGGGCGCGTTCACCGCCGCCTGCCAGTCGGCGGTGAACCAGGTGCCGCCGAACGTGTTGACCACCGTGGTCAGCGGCGCGAAGACCTGGCCCCAGCCGGGCTGGCCGCGCAGGCAGATGCCGGCCATGCCGGGCTGCGCCCCGTCGACGCGGGCGGCGATGTCTGCCACCTGCTGCCAGGTCGGCTGCTCGGGCATCGTGATGCCGGCGGCGTCCAGCACGTCCTTGCGGTACATCAGGAACGAGGACTCGCCGTAGAACGGCTGGCCGTAGATCTGGCCGTCCGGGCCCTTCAGGGACTCGGCCATCGGGCCGAGGATGTCGTCCTGGTCGAACGCGGGGTCCTGCGCGATGTAGGGGTCCATCGGCGCGATCCAGCCGCTGCGCGCGTAGATCGGGATCTCGAAGTTCGACAGGGACGCGACGTCGTACTGCCCCGCCTGGCTGGAGAACTCCTGGCTGATCTTGTCGCGCACGTCGTTCTCGGGCAGCACCGTGAAGTTGACGGTGATGCCCGTGGCCTTGGTGAAGTGCTCGGCCGTCAACCTCTGCAGGTCCACCATCTGCGGGTTGTTGACCATGAGCACGTTGATGCTGTTCGCCCCGCCGCCGCCGACACCGCCGCCCCACCCGGCGCAGGCGGTGGTCGTCAGCAGCACGACGAGGGAGAGCAGCACCGTCCGCATGCTCAATCGCCTCATTGCGTCCCTCCGCATCGGTGCCCCCTGAGGTTGCTCAGATGAGCACAGCGCCGATCACACGTTCAAAGAGTGTGGCAATCCGGCAACCTCAACTCAATGACCTGTGGAAGAATGGGCGAAGTTCCGCTCATATGAGCGAGGAGGGCGAGAGTGGCGATCCACGGCACGCGAGGGCCGGCGCAGCTCGTGCTCACGGCTTCGGTCGCGCGCCGGTACTACCTCGACGGCCGCTCCAAGGTCGAGATCGCGCAGGAGTTCTCGCTCAGCCGGTTCAAGGTGGCCCGGCTGCTGGACGACGCGCGCGCGAGCGGGCTCGTCCGGATCGAGATCGGCCACCCGGGCTCGGTCGACGTGGAGCTGTCGGACCGGCTCATGTCCACGCTGGGGCTGAAGCACTGCGTCGTCACCGACACGCCCGACGACGTGCCCGCCACCGTGCGCGCCCACCTCGGCACCGCCGCGGCCGAGCTGCTCACCGAGATCATCACGCCGGACGACGTCCTCGGCCTGTCCTGGGCGCGTTCGGTGAGCGCCATGGCCAACGCCCTCGAGCGGCTCGCGCCGGTGCCGGTCGTGCAGCTCACCGGGGCGCTCGCCCGGCCCGGCGTCGACGACAGCTCGATCGAGGTCGTCCGCGACGTCGCCCGGGTGGCGGGCGGGCCCGCCTACTTCTTCTACGCCCCCATGGCGGTGCCCGACGCCGCCACCGCGCAGGCCCTGCGCCGCCAGCCCGAGGTCGCGCAGGCGTTCTCCCGCATCGACTCGGTCACCCGCGCCGTCGCGGGCGTCGGGGCGTGGGCACCGGAGCAGTCCACGCTCTACGACGCCACCGGCGAGGCCGAGCGGCAGGAGCTCGCGCGCCGCGGCGTGTGCGCTGAGATCTCCGGCGTGCTCGTCGACGCCGACGGCAAACCCGTACGCTCCGAACTCACCGATCGGATGATCGGCATCACGGCCGAGCAGATGCGGGCCATCCCCGAGGTGATCGCGATCGTGTACGGAGGGGCGAAGGTGCGTGCGGTGCTCGCCGCGGTCCGCGGCGGGATGGTGAACAGCTTGGTGACCCACTCGACGCTCGCCGAGGCCCTCATCGCGGCCGCAGGCGAATGAGAGCGGGGGCCTGAGGGTGGAGGTGCCGCTGCTGGGCGGCACGGCCAATCGCGGGCGCGTGCACCGCGTGGGCGACACCGTCCGGCGCCCGATGCGGCCCACGAGCGACGCCACCCACGCGCTGCTGCGCCACCTCGAACGGGTGGGCTTCGACGGCGCGCCGCGGGTGCTCGGCGTCGACGCCGAGGGCCGCGAGGTGCTGAGCTACGTGCCCGGCCAGGCCGTCACCGCGCCCGCCCCCGCCTGGGGGCTCACCGACGAGGCGCTGCGGAGCGTGGGGCGGCTGCTGCGCCGCTTCCACGACGCCGCAGCGACCTTCGACCCGACGCCGTACCGCTGGTCGCACCCGGCGCCCGCCCCGTTCGACGGGTGGGGCATCGCCCACAACGACCCGAACCTCGACAACGTCGTCTTCCGCGACGGCCGGGCCGTTGCGCTCATCGACTTCGACCTGGCGGGCCCCGGTTCGCCGGTCTGGGACGTCGCGGCCGCCGCGAGGCTGTGGGCGCCGCTGCGCGACCCGGTCGACACCGCGGACGTCCGCCGCGGCCGGGAACTCGAGCGCACGCGGATCCTGGTGGACGCCTACGGCCTCGACGACGCGGGCCGCGCCGCGTTCCTCACCGCGCTGCGCGACTCGCACGCCTGGATGTGCGAGATCGTGCGGGACGGCGCGGAGCGGGGCGTGCCCGGCTTCGCGGCGTACTGGACGCCCGAGGCGCAGGCGCGCCAGGAACGGGCGCGGGCGTGGGTCGATGCCAACGCCGAGGCGATCGCCGCCGCGGTCGGCGCTGCCTGAGGCTCAGGCGCGGACGCCGACCTGCCCCACGGCGCCGCGCAGGCCCACGCACCCCACGCAGCCGACGCAACCGACGCAGTCGACGCAGCCCACACAGGCCACGCACCGGCGGCAGCCGACGCAGCCGAGGCAGGCGATGCACGACGCGAGGGCCACGCTGAGCAGCGTCAGCACCGAGCCGACGATGCCGACGCTGCCCGCGGTCGCCACGCTGCCCGCCACGCCCGCGCTCCCCGCGGTCGCCACGCTGCCCGCCACGGCCGCGCTCCCCGCGGTCGCCACGCTGCCGGCCACCGCGACGCTCCCCGCCGTCGCCACGCTGCCGGCGACGGCGACGCTGCCCGCGGTGGCGACGCTGCCCGCCACCGCGAGGCTGTCCTCCGTCGCGATGCTGCCCGCCACCGGCAGATCCCGCTCCGCCATCCTCGCCTCCCGGATCGTCCGGGGCCGCACGCTACGGCACGGCCCGCGGCTCCCCACGATCACACGGCGACGGGGACGCGGCGCCGGTCGAGCGCCATTGCGAAGACGGCCACGGCGACGCCCGCGGCGGCCATCCCCGCGCCGACGGCGTTGGCGGCCGGGAACCCGAACCCGGCGTCGATGGCCACGCCGCCCAGCCACGCACCGACGGCGTTGCCGAGGTTGAAGGCGCCGATGTTGGCGGCTGACGCCATGGTGCCCGCGCTACCCGCGGCGTCGAGGACCCGCGCCTGCAGCCCGGGCACCGTCGCGAACGCGGTGACGCCCACCAGGAAGAGGGTGATCGCGGCGGGGACCGGCGAGTGCACGGTCACGGTGAACAGTGCGAGGACGACGGCGAGCGCGCCGATCGTCGAGATGATGGACGGCATCAGGGCGCGGTCGGCGAACCGGGCGCCGACCAGGTTGCCCACGACGAGCCCGACCCCGAACAGGAGCACGAGCCAGGTCAGCGCACCCGCCGGGAAGCCCGCGACGTCCACCATGAGCGGGGCGACGTAGGTGAACGAGGCGAAGAGGCCGCCGAAGCCGAGCGCGGTCATCCCGAGCGCCAGCCACACCTGGGGACGACGGAACGCCGAGAGCTCCGCGCGCAGGTTCGCGGCGGGGTCTGCGGGGCGGTCGGGCACGAGCGCGAGCACGCCCAGCGCGCCGACCACGCCCAGCGCGGCGACGGCCCAGAACGTGCTGCGCCAACCGAACGCCTGGCCGACCAGCGTGCCGAGCGGGACGCCGAGGACGTTCGCGACGGTGAGACCGGTGAACATCGCGGCGATCGCGGCCGCGCGGCGGTTCGGGGCGACGAGGCTCGCGGCCACCACCGACCCCACGCCGAAGAACGCGCCGTGGCACAGCGAGGCGACGATCCGGCTGGCCATCATCAGCCCGTAGTCGGGCGCGAGCGCGGAGCCGACGTTGCCGATCACGAAGAGGCCGAGCAGGCCGAGCAGGACCGGCTTGCGCCGCAACGGGGTCGCGGCGGCCGTGAGCAGCGGTGCCCCGACGAAGACGCCGAGCGCGTAACCCGAGATCAGCAGGCCGGCCGCGGGGATGTCCACGCCGAGGTCTTCGGCGATGCCCGGCAGCAGACCGGTCGGGACGAACTCGGTGGTCCCGATGGCGAACGCGCTGATGGCGAGGGCCAACAGGGCGAGGGGCATGGAGGGTTCCTCCCGATGTGTACGTACGCCGATAGAGAGCGTGCGCAATAGTTGCACACGCTGCCTATTGCGGCAAGCAGGTATGCTGGGTGCCACGTGAGGAGGTGGGCCGATGCCGATCGCCGACGACGCCGTCGAGGTGCGTGCGCAGGGCTGGCGCACGCTCGCCGCGCTGCACGGCCGGCTGGAGGAGGCGCTCGAGAAGGCGCTGCAGGCGGAGTTCGGCCTGTCGGTGGTGGAGTACGCGGTCCTCGACACGCTCGCCCGGCAGGACGGCTGGCACATGCGGATGCAGCAGCTCGCCCGCGCGGCGGCGCTCTCCCACAGCGCCACCACCCGGCTCGTCAACCGCTTGGAGAAGCGCGGGCTGCTGAGCCGCTACCTGTGCGAGGACGACCGGCGCGGGATCTACAGCCAGATCACCGAGCAGGGCAGGGAGCTGCTCGAACGCGCCCGCCCGGTGCACGACGCCACGCTCAAGAAGGCGCTCGACGACGCCGCGACCGTGCCCGAGCTCGTCAGGCTGGTCGAGCTGTTCCGGGCCTGATCAGGCGTAGCGTCGGCGGATGGCCAGCGTGCGCTACATCGTCGACGACGTGGATGCGGCCGTCGCCTTCTACACCACCCACCTCGGGTTCGAGGTGAGGATGCGCCCCGCGCCCGGCTTCGCGATGCTCGCGCGCGAGACGCTCACGCTCCTGCTCAACGCGCCGGGGGCGGGCGGCGGCGGGCAGACGCTGCCCGACGGGAGCGTGCCCGCACCGGGCGGCTGGAACAGGTTCCAGATCGAGGTCGACGACCTCGACGCCACGGTCGCCCGGCTCCGGGAGGCCGGGGCCGCGTTCCGCAGCGACGTCCTCGTCGGGCGGGGCGGGCGCCAGGCCCTGCTGCAGGACCCGGCCGGCAACCTGGTGGAGCTGTTCCAGGCCGGCTAGCCGAAGGCCGCCCTCCAGGCGCGGTAACCGCCGTCGAGGTCGGTGGCGTTGTGCAGGCCCAGGTCCTGCAGCGAGGCGGCGGCGAGGCTGGAGCTGTAGCCCTCCGAGCACACGACGATCCACGTGACGTCGTGGTCCACCGCCTCGGGGATGCGGGCGTCGGAGGCGGGGTCGAGCCGCCACTCGAGGTGGTTGCGCTCGACCACCAGCGCCCCCGGCAGCTCCCCCTCCTGCTCCCGCTGCCAGCCGGGGCGGATGTCGACGAGGATCGCGCCGCGGCGCACCATCTCCGCCGCGCGGTGCGGGTCCGGCCGCTCCAGGCGCGCCCGCGCCGCGGCGAGCAGATCGTCCACGGTGGTCATCCCACTCCCTCCGACGAGCCGGATTCCACCAGAACGCTGCGGGTGCGGCGCAGCCGCCCGCCGGGCTCCACCGCGTAGTACGACATCGCGGTCAGCGGCGGGGAGTACGCGTGCACCGACACCGCGGGCGTCGGCTCGGTGTTGCCCACGTCGTGCACGTGGCCGAGCGGGAAGCCGAGGCTGCGCCCCGCGCCGACCCGCCGCGCACGCAGCTCGTGGCCGGCCCAGCGCTGCTCGACGAGGGTGCCGGACACGACCGTGAGCGCCCCGAGCGAGCCGGCGTGGTCGTGCAGCTCGGCGGCCTGCTCGGTGGCCCAGCTGATCAGCCAGACATCCACGTAGTCGTCGCTGCGCAACAGCCGGTACCAGCGGCGCTCCGGGTCGACGTGGACGGGGTGGCGGCCCGCGCGGACCTCGGCGGCCACGTCGCGGGTGAGGGCGGTGAGGTCACCGAGGGCGAGCGGAGTGGGGGCGTGCAGCAGCACGGGAGGGCTCCAGCGTGTCGATCGAGCGGACGGGGGCGGTCAGCTCGGGCAACAGCACTGGTCGAACGCGTCCGCGCGCCGGGACCCCCAGATCTCTCCGAGTACGGCGGCGGGCGGCATGCGCGTATGTGAACACATCCGGCGGTCGCATTTCCACCCGGTCCCACCACCCGGGACCACCGGCTTCAATGTCCAGACATGGAGATCCAGGGCCGGCAGGTGGGTTTCCCGGTGCGCATCGGGCACGCGGTCGCGGCGGGCGCGGTCTACCTCGTCCGCACCGAGCGGGCTGCGCCGCTGGTCGCCGGGACCGGCCTGCGACTGGTCTCGGCGGCCGGGCGGACCCCGCTCGTGCTGCTCCTCGTCGACTACCGGGTGAACGACCTCGGCGACTACGACGAGGTCGGCGTCGCCCTGCTCGCCCGGCACCGCGGGCGCACCGGCGTCTACGTCCACCAGCTGCCGGTGACCCAACCGTTCACGATGGAGGCGGGGCGGACGCTGTGGGGCCTGCCGAAGTGGCTGGCCCGCGCCGAGCTCGAGATCAGCGGCGCCGACGCCACCTGCCACCTCGCGGACGAGGGCGGCAGGCACGTCCTCACCGCCGCCCTGAGGGCGCTCCCGTGGCGGCTGCCCGGCCGCTTCCCGGTCGCGCTCACCACGCTCGCGCCGCGGGGCGGGGAGATCCTCGCGAGCCCGGTCCGCGGGCGGGTCGGCGGGATCCGGCTGGGCCCCGGCGGCGGTCGCGTCGTGCTCGGCACCGGCCACCCGATGGCCGACGAGCTGCGCGCCGTCGGGCTTCCCCGCCGCCCGGTGGCGACGCTGGTGGTCGAGCACCTCGAGTTCGCGATGGGCCCGGCCCAGCGCTCACCCGTGGGCGGCTAGCCACTCGCGCAGGTCGCCGAGCGGGCCGTCGCGCTCGGGCTCGTTGTAGATCTCGTGCCAGAGGCCCTCGTACCAGCGGACCGTGAGGTCCGGGGAGCCGCAGGCGGCCTCCAGCCGGCGGAAGCCGGACGGGTCGACGATCGCGTCCAGCGCGCCGTGCTGCATGAGCACCGGCAGCCGCAGGGCGCGCGCTCGCTCCGGGAGCGACTCGAACTGGCCGACGAGGGCCGAGGAGAGCCCGAGGGTCGGGCGGCCGTGGTGCACCAGCGGGTCGGTCCGGTAGGCCGCGTACACCGACGGGTCCTTGCTGATCTTCGTCGCGTCGATCCCGACCGGGCGCAGGACGGGCACGACCTTCGCGACGGCGCGCAGCACCCGCACGGCGGCCCGGGGGACCGTGCTGTTGGCGAGCGCGGGCGCGGACAGGACGAGCCCGGCGAGCTCGTCCTGGTGGTCCAGCGCGTAGGCCAGGGCGATCTGCCCGCCCATGCTGTGGCCGAGCAGGAACACCCGCAGGCCGGGGTGCCGGGCGACGACCACGCGGCGGAACGCGTCGAAGTCGGCCAGCCAGTCCGCGTAGCGGCGCAGGTGGGCGCGCCTGCCGCCGGAGCGGCCGTGCCCGCGGTGGTCCACGCCGTACACCGCCCAGCCGTCCGGGACGAGCGCGCCGACCACGTTGCCGTACCGCCCGCTGTGCTCGCCGAGGCCGTGGCAGAGCAGCACGATCCCGCGCGGCTCACCGGACGGCAGCCAGCCCTGCCAGAACAGCTCCACCCCGCCGGCGCCCTGCAGCCGGCCCTCGGCCCGCTCGTGCTCCACGTCCTGCTTCAGCGCAACCCGCTCATGGCGTCGTCGTCGACCCGCTCGCCGCCCCCCGCGGGCGCGAGCACGACGTCGTGGCGCACGTCGGCCTCGTCGGCCACCTCGAGCACCGCGGCCACCGGCTCGCACCCGTCGGCCTCCACCGACAGCCCGTACTCGCCCGCCCCGATGTCGCCGATCCGGTAGGTGCCGTCGGCGCCGGTGTCCACCGCGTCGACGGCCTCCCCGTCCTGCACGAGCGTGACCCGCGCACCGGCGATCGGCCCGTTCCCGCCGGTGACGGATCCGGACACGGAGGCCGAGCGGGCGATGAGGATGTCGGTCTCGGCCGCCGCGCCGTCCACCGTGACCGCCACGGCGCCCGGCTGGTGCCCCGGCGCGGTCGACACGAGCACGTAGCTGCCCGGCGCCGGGGCATCGAGCACGCCCCGCCCCTCGGGGTCGGCGGCGCCTGCTGCGACCTCGCCGCCGCGGTCGTCGAGCAGCGTGACGGTCGCACCGCCCACGACCGAGCCGTCGCGGCGGACCACGCGGTACCGCACGGGCAGGGCGTCGCCGTCGCCGGCGGGCGCCTCCGACTGCTCGGGCTGCTCCATCTCCACGACCGCGCCCTCGCCGCCCGGGCGCGCGCCGCGGTCGACGAACCCGAACGTGCGCGACAGGGCGCGGTCGGCGGCGGCCTGCTCGGCGGCCCGCTCGTCGGGGGTCTGGCGGCTGCGGCGGCGGGGCGCCTGCGGGTCGGGGGCGGTGGGTTCCGCGGATCCCGCGGCGGGCTCGTCGCTACCGGCGGGGCGCTGCGATCCGGCCGCCCCCGCTGTCGCGAGCGCGGCCCCGGCGAACCCGACGACGCCCTTCGCGTTCCCCGTGCTGTCGGCGCCGGACGCGGCGGGCTCGGCCGGCTGCTGCGACACCGCCTCCGCGGCGGACGGCTCGGCGGCGGGTTCCGCGGAACCCGCGGTGCCCGCCACGCCGGGCTCCACCCACACCGCCGACCCCGACGGCAGCTCCCCCGCCGCGGCGCGCTGCTCCGCTGCGGGTTCCGCGGGGTCGGACTCGCCCGACCCGGTCGGCCGCTCGGGCCCCGCCTCCACGGTCTCCGCCGCGCCAGGCCGGTCCTCGGCGGGTTCCGCAGAACCCGCGGTGCCCGCCACGCCGGGCTCGACCCACACCGCCGACCCCGACGGTTGCGACACCGGTTCGGCCGCCTCCGATGCGGCGGGCGGCGCCACAGCAGGTTCCGCGGAACCGTCGGCGGCTTCAGGCCCGGACTCACCCGAACCGGCAGGCCGCTGCGACAGCACCCCCGCCAGTCCCGCAGCGGCAACCGACGCCCCGGCCGCCCCCACGAGGCCCCGCACGCTCCCCGCGCTGTCCTCACCGGGTCCGACCGGATCGGCCGGCCGCTCGGACCCCGCCCCCGCGGTCTCCGCCGCGCCAGGCCGGTCCTCGGCGGGTTCCGCAGAACCCCGGGCGGCCTCGGCACCGGGCTCGACCCACACCGCCGACCTCGGCGACGCCACCTCTGCTCCAGCGGGCCGCTCCCCAGCGGGGTCTGCGGGACCACTCCCGGCCTCGCCGCCCGACTGGCCCACAGCCGACTGCTGCGACGCCGGCTCGGCCGCCGCGGCCGGGCGCGACTCGTCGGCGGGTTCCGCGGAACCGCCCGCCGCCCCAGGTTCCGATCCACTCGCTCCGGCAAGCCCCTGCGACGCCTCCGCCGGCCCCGCCGCGCCCAGCGATGCCCCGGCCGGCCCCACGAGGCCCCCCACGTTCGCCGAGCCGTCCCCGGCATCGGCCTCGGCGGAACCAGGCGACTCCGAACCGGGTTCCACGCAGCGCCCAGCCGCCTCGGCGGGCTCGGTGTAGGGCCACCCCGCACCCGCCGGCCGCTGCTGCTGCGGATCCACCGGCCCCGCGGCACCGTCCCCGACCCCGGCGCCGGGCTCCCCCGCCTCAGCGGGCGGCTGCGCCTCCTCCGGCGCGGACGGTGCCTCGGCCGCCTCCGCGCCCACCAGCCGGACCGCCGGGCCGGCCGTGACGGCAGGCTCCTCGGCCTCGCCCGAGCCCTCCGACGCGGGCTCGACGACCCGCAGCGCGGCGGGCGGCGCGGGCGGCTCCCGCCACGGCTGCCCACCCCCGAGCCCGACCGCCATGCGGGCGCCGCGCTGCCAGGGCGAGTTGTCGCCGTCGAGGGCGGCCTTCGGCGGCTCGGGCGCCTCGCGCTGCACCCGGCCCGCGACGGGGGCCGGCCGCGGCGGTGGCGGCACGAACGCGGGCGTGGCGGGCGCCTCCGGCGAAGTGGGTTCCGCAGCGGCCTGCGCAGGCTGCTTCCGCGGGGTGGGCCGCTCGGCCTGCGGGGCCGCCGGCTCGGCGGGCTGGGCGGCAGCGGGCTGGGCGGCGGGCTTGGGCGGGTCCCCCACCGCGGCCCGGGCGCCCTGCGCGATCGACTGCTCGCGGAGCCGGACGAGGTCGGCGACCGTGCGGGGCCGTGCCTCCTGCGCGGCGAACTGCCGGCGCACCCTCGGCGCGAACCGTACGGCGAGCAGGACGAGCCCAACGGCGATCAGGGCCAACCCGATCAGGACGAGCGTGTTCATCGGACTCCCCCGTCCGCAGGGCGTCGCGTGGCTGATCCGCTCGCCCGCTCAGTCATGTCCCGGCGCTCTCCGCTCCGCATCCGCCTCGCCCCGCGGCGGAAACCTAGCACCTGATCCTGATCTGGGCAGGCACCGAAGGGGAGCGTGTTGCCGCAGGTCACGGGCTAATGGGTGATCGTCATCGAAACGCGCGGCATGCTTGGCGGTTCCGTGGGGAAGGGGAGCACGTGGACAGCGAGCTGATCGAACTGGCGGCAGCGCACGGCGTCGCCACGAGCTATCGGGACGGGGACCGCCGCCCGGTCGAGGTGGACCCCGAGGTGGTGGTCCGGGTGCTGGGCCTGCTCGAGGTCGACGCCGCCAGCCCGGAGGCGCGTCGGGCGGCCCTCGCCGCCGCGCGCGAACGGGCGGCGACCGGGCGCCTGCCCGGGACGATCGCGGCCCGCACCGACCGGCCCCGCCCCCTGCCCACCCCCGGTGTCCTCGTCGACGCCGCGGGTGGGCGGCGCACCGTCACGGAGATCCCGGCGGGGCTGGAGCCGGGCTGGTACCGGCTCGAGCAGGACGACCGCGAGGTGACGGTGGTCGTCGCGCCCCCCGCGCTCCCCGAGCCGCCCCGCGGCTGGGGGTGGATGCTGCAGCTCTACGCGCTGCACTCGGCCGGGTCGTGGGGCATCGGCGACCTCGGCGACCTGCGCGAGTTCACGTCGTGGACCGGCGCGGAGCACGGGGCGTCCGCGGTGCTGCTCAACCCGCTGCACGCGATCACCCCGGTGCCCCCGGTGCAGCCGTCGCCCTACACCCCGTCGAGCAGGCGCTTCGGCACCCCGCTCGCGCTGCGGATCACCGATCTCCCGGCCTACGCCCACGCCGACGCGCCGACCCGCGCGGAGGTCGACGCGCTCCGCCCCGAGCAGGTGGGCGGGCGGATCGAGCACGACCGCGTGTGGGCGGCCAAGCGCGCCGCCCTCGAGCTGCTGTGGCGCAGCGAGGGCAGGCCGCAGCCGGTTGGCGTCGACACCGACCTGGAGGAGTTCGCCACCTACTGCGCGCTGGCCGAGCGCTACGGCGCGCGCTGGAGCCGGTGGCCCGCCGGCCTGCGCACGCCGCAGGGCCCCGGCGTCGCGGCCGCGAAGGCGGAGCTCGCCCCGCGCATCGCGTTCCACGCGTGGGTGCAGCAGCAGGTGCAGGACCAGCTGGCGGCGGCCCGGGACGCGGCTCGGGCGGTGGGGGTGCGGGTGGTGCACGACCTCGCCGTCGGCTGCGACCCCGAGGGCGCCGACGCCTGGGCGCTGCAGGACGTGCTGGCCCACGGTGTCCGCGTGGGCGCGCCGCCGGACGCGTTCAGCCAGCAGGGCCAGGACTGGGGCCTGCCGCCGTGGCGTCCCGACCGGCTCGACGCCACCGGCTACGCCGCCTACCGCGACCTCCTGCGCGCCCTGCTCGGCCAGGCCGACGGACTGCGCATCGACCACGTCGCCGGGCTGTGGCGGCTGTGGTGGGTGCCGCCGGGCGAGGGCCCGGACCGCGGCACGTACGTCCACTACGACGCCGAGGTCATGCTCGCGGTGCTGACGCTGGAAGCCCACCGCGCGGGTGCGCTGGTGATCGGCGAGGACCTCGGCACGGTCGAGCCGGAGGTCACCGAGGGGCTCGCGGAGCGGAACATGCTGGGCTCCTCGGTCATGTGGTTCACCCGGGACCTGGACGCACCCGGACAACCGCTGCTGCCGCCCGACCGGTGGCCGGAGGCGTCCGTGGCGACGATCTCCACCCACGACCTGCCCACCGCGACCGGGTTCCTGCGCGGCGAGCACGTCCGGGTGCGCGCGGAGCTCGGGCTGCTCGGCGACGTGCAGGCCGAGGAGGCGAAGGCCGCTGCGGAGCGGCTCGAGCTGGTCGAGCTGCTGCGCGAGCACGGCCTGGTCGAGGGCCCGGATCCCGGGGAGGACCAGCTCGTCGTCGCCATGCACGCGTTGCTGGCGCGCAGTCGCTCGCGGCTGGTCCTCGTCTCGCCCTACGACGTGGTCGGCGAGGTGCGCCAGCCCAACCTCCCGGGCACGGTCGACGAGTACCCGAACTGGCGGCTCCCCCTGCCCGTCACGCTGGAGGAACTGCGCGACGACCCGCGGGTGCGCGTCGTGGTCGACCAGCTGCGCCTGCAGCGGGGTGGGCAAGATCGCCCGGATCGGCGGGACTTCCCTCAGTAGAGTCACCCGACGTGGCCGACGCCGAGCGGCTCACGCAGGGAGCGACGGGGGGAGAGGCAGGATGTCGACCTTCGCAGACCACATCATCGCCATGCTGGCTGCGAGCGGCGTGCGGCGCGTCTACGGGTTGCCGGGAGACAGCCTCAACGGGTTCACCGACGCCATCCGGCGCAGCGGTGAGATCAGCTGGGAGCACGTCCGCCACGAGGAGGCCGCCGCGTTCGCCGCTGCTGCCGACGCGGCCCTCACCGGCGGCCTCGCGGTGTGCGCCGGCAGCTGTGGCCCGGGCAACATGCACCTGATCAACGGCCTGTTCGACGCGCACCGCAGCCGAGTCCCCGTCCTCGCGATCGCCGCGCACATCCCGCGCACCGAGATCGGTTCCGAGTACTTCCAGGAGACGCACCCGCAGGAGCTGTTCCGCGAGTGCAGCGTCTACTGCGAGCTCGTCAGCACCCCGGAGATGGCGCCGCGCGTCCTCGAGCTGGCCATGCGGGCGGCCGTCGAGGAGAACGGCGTCGCGGTCGTCGTCGTCCCGGGCGAGATCTTCCTGCAGCGGATCTCGGAGCCGAGGATCCGCCCGGTCGTGCCGACCAGGTCGGTGCTGCGCCCCGACGACGACACCCTGCACCGCGCCGCCGACCTGCTCAACGCCGCGGAACGCGTCACGATCCTCGGCGGGGCGGGCGTCGCCGGAGCGCACGACGAGCTCGTCACGCTCGCCGGAACCCTGCAGGCGCCCGTCGTCCACGCGCTGCGCGGCAAGGAGTTCATCGAGTACGACAACCCCTACGACGTCGGGATGACGGGCCTTCTGGGGTTCGCCTCGGGCTACAAGGCCATCAAAGAGGCCGACACGCTGCTGATGCTGGGCACCGACTTCCCGTACCGGCAGTTCTACCCCGACGACGCCACCGTCATCCAGGTCGACATCCGGGGCCGGCACCTGGGCCGGCGCACCCCCATCGACCTCGGGCTGCGCGGCACCGTGAAGGACACGCTCACGGCGCTGCAGCCGTTGTTGCAGCCCAAGCACGACCGCGAGCACCTCGACCGGTCGCTGCGGCACTACCGCAGGACCCGGGCGTCGCTCGACTCGCTCGCCGCCAACGACCGCGACCGCACGCCGATCCGCCCGGAGTACGTCGCCGGGCTCGTCGACCGGCTGGCGTCCGACGACGCGGTGTTCACCTGCGACGTCGGCTCGCCGGTGGTGTGGGCCGCGCGGTACCTGACCATGAACGGCCGACGCCGGCTGATCGGGTCCTTCAACCACGGCACCATGGCGAACGCGCTGCCGCACGCCATCGGCGCGCAGACCGCGTTCCCGGGCAGGCAGGTGGTCGCCCTCGCCGGTGACGGCGGCCTGACCATGCTGTTCGGCGAGCTCACGACGCTGGTCCAGAACCGGTTGCCGGTGAAGCTGGTCGTGTTCAACAACTCGTCGCTCAACTTCGTCGAGTTGGAGATGAAGGCGGCCGGGATCGTCAACTTCGGCACCGACCTGGTCAACCCGGACTTCGCGGCCGTCGCGACGTCGATGGGGGTGTTCGGACGGCGGGTGACCGAACCCGGTGACCTGGAGAAGGCGCTGACCGAGGCGTTCGCCCACGACGGCCCGGCCGTGGTCGACGTCGTCACCGCCCGCCAGGAGCTGTCGATCCCGCCGGCGATCACCCTCGAGCAGGCGAAGGGGTTCTCGCTCTACGCCATCCGCACCATCCTGGCCGGGCGGGCCGACGAGCTGCTCGACCTGGTCACCACCAACGTGGCGCGGCGCCTGCTGGACTAGGCAGGCGGTCGATCGGCGCGCATGCGGTGCGGCGTGCAGGATGACGACCATGTCGGATGAGAAGCGCGCCGCCCGCGCGGCCGAGGCGTTGTGGGCGGCATGGACCTCCGGCGAGCGGATCGTCGCCCTCCCCGAGGAGATCCGCCCGCGCGACGACGCGGAGGGGTTCGCCGCGCAGCTCGCGATGGGCGCGCACGCCGGGCGGTCCTACGGCTGGAAGATCGCGGCGACGACGCCGGCGGGCCAGGCCCACATCGGGGTGAGCGGGCCGCTGCCGGGCCCGCTGTTCGAACGGTTCCGGCACGACCCGGGCGACGTGCTCGCCAGTGACGACATGCACATGCGGGTCGTCGAAGCGGAGTTCGCCTACCTGATGGGCGCCGACGTTCCCCCCCGGCGCCGGGCCGGACGAGGTCCTCGCCGCCGTCGACGGCCTGCACCTCGCCGTCGAGGTGCCCGATTCCCGGTTCACGCACTTCGAGACGGTCGGCGCCCCGCAGCTGCTCGCCGACTGCGCGTGCACGGGCCGGTTCGTGCTCGGCCCCGAGGTGCCGGGGTGGGCCGAGCACGACCTCGCCACCTGGGAGACCTCCGTGTGGATCAACGGGGAGCGGGCCGCGACGGGCAGCGGCGGCAACGTCCTGGGCGACCCGCGCAACGCCCTCGCCTGGATCGCCGAGGACCTGCACCGCCACGGGCGCGGGCTGCGGGCGGGCGAGCTCGTCACCACCGGCACGACGACCGCCCCCGTGCCGGTCGGGCCGGGCGACGAGGTGCGCGCCGACTTCGGCGAGCTCGGCGAGGTCTCGTTCAGCTTCGGCCGGTAGTCCATCATCGGGGGCGTGGAGTCGACGCGACTGGACCGCTGGCTGTGGTCGGTCCGGCTGACCAAGACCCGGTCGGACGCCGCCGCGGCCTGCCGGGGCGGGCACGTGCGGGTGAACGACCGGCCCGCGAAGCCGGCCACTCCCGTGCACCCGGGCGACGAGGTGCGGGCGCGGGTGAACGACCGCACGCGCGTGGTCGAGGTCGTGCGCGTGATCGAGAAGCGGGTCGGCGCCGCGGACGCGGCCACCTGCTACATCGACCGCACGCCCCCGCCGCCGCCCGAGGCGCTGATCCCCGTCGCCCGCCGGGAGCGGGGCGCCGGGCGGCCCACGAAGCGGGACCGCCGCATGATCGAGGCGTTCCGCGCGGGCCGGCTCTGAGGCTCAGACGGCCGCGGGGTCGACCCGCACCACCGGCTCGGGCGAACGCTCGCGCAGCCCGAGGCCGGTGACGGAGGCGACCACGACCAGCAGCCCGAACCACTGGCTCGGCTCCAGGTGGGTGCCGAGCAGGCCGACCCCGATCAGCGCCGCGGTGACCGGGAACGCGAGCTCGGCGAGCGTGGCCCGCGCGGCCGCGGTGGACCGCAGGCCGATGTAGTAGAGCGTGAGCCCGAGCAGGCCGGGCACGAGCGCGAGCAGCACGAGCGGTCCGATCTGGTCGACCGTCACCGCGACCGGCGCACCCTGCGCGAGCAGGACGAGCGCGCTCGCCGGCAGGCCGATGCCGAACCGCAGCACGGTGACGTCCCGGCTCGCGATGCGCACGCTGACCATGCGGCCGAGCACGGTGCCGACCGCCCACAGCGCAGCCGCGGCGACCGCGAGCAGGGCGGCGGTGACCGCCTGCGGCGCCGCCGCGAGCGGGTCGGGGAAGGCCATCAGCCACGCCCCGACCAGCGCGGGCACGGCGAACACCCAGTACCCACGGCGCATCCGCTCGCCGAGCAGCAGCGCGGCCGCCACGACCGCGATCACCGGCTGGAGCTTCTGCAGGACGAGCGGGGTGACCGGGTCCCCGTAGCGGAACGCCTGGGTGAAGAGCGCGGTCGCGACCGCCGAGGCCCCGGCGCCGATGAGCACCAGGGCGGCGCGTTCCCGCCCGCTCGCGGCCCGGAAGGCCCGCACGGCGGACGGCGCGAACGGCAGCAGGGCCGCGACGATCAGCAGGTGCTCCCAGAAGACCACGGTCGCGGCGGGGAGCTCGCTGGCGAGGGGTTGCCGCAACAGCCCGTCGGTGCCCCACATCGCGGCCGCGACGGCGATCAGCCACGTCCGGTCCGGGGCGCTGGCACGTCGATCCACAACACCGACAAACGCCTCGGCGGCCGGATCCATACCCGATCCGGTCGATCCGGTTCGGCGTTCGCCGCAAGGGGTATCTCGGGATCGTCTGCGCCTCGAGGACCGCGATCGGGAGTTACTGGATGCCTGCGCTCGCCCGCCGGCCGGGGCCGTTGAGGCTGCGGCTCCCGGCGCCGTCGCTCCCGCATCGCCTCCGGGAGATCCGCGCCCAGTTGGCGACCTGGGCCGCCCGGCTCGGGCTGTCCGACGACGCCGTCGACGACATCGTGCTCGCCACGCACGAGGCGCTGGCGAACGTCGCCGACCACGCCTACCCCGACGGGGGCGGGGAGGCCGAGCTGGACGCGGCGTGCGTCGACGGGGAGATCCGGGTCGTCGTGCGCGACCACGGCCGCTGGCAGGTGCCGCGCGAGCCGGGTTGGCGCGGCCGCGGCCTGATCCTCATCGCCGGGCTGGCCGAGCGCGTCGACGTGCAGCGCCAGGCCGCGGGCACGTGCGTCGCGATGAGCTGGCGGCTCCCCGAACCGGGGTGACGGGCGAACCCGGGTCACAGCACAGCGGGCGGGAGCCGGTCGGCTCCCGCCCGCTGCGGCGATGTACGGGATGTACTGCTGGTGCGCGTCAGCCGGTGACCGGCAGGGCCGCCTTCACCACGGACGGCGCCGGGGCGCGGTCGGCCTTGACGTCGGAGTCGTCGCCGTCGTCGTCACCGTCGTCGTCACCGTCGTCGTCGCCGTCGTCGTCCTTGCTGCCCTTCTTGTCTTTGTCCTTGTCGTCCTTGTCGTCACCGTCGCCGGAGGCGGAGCCGCCCTCCTGGCAGGTGGCGTTGCCGATGGTGATCGTCTGCAGGGACTCGCCGCCGGTCAGGCCGCCCAGCTCGTTGACGAGCCCACCGACGGTGTCGACGAGCGGGAGGTCCTTGCCCAGCAGGTCACCGAGGACCGGCAGGGCCGCCTTCTCCTTGGCGTCGAGCTTCTCGTCCGGGTCGGCGACCTCGGCGCCGGGGAGCACGGTCAGTTCGAGGCCCGTGACCGAGAGGGAGCCGTCGGTGTTGCGCTTCTGGTCGTTCAGCGACAGCTTCACCAGCGGCGAGAGGTCGAGGTCGTAGCCGGGCACCGCGGTGTCGGGGAGCTTCTGGCCGAGGATGGTCCCGTTGACGATCTCCAGCCCGCCCTCGCCGTCGTCGCACCACGTGCGGATGACGTCGGCCCGCAGGATGTTGAGGAGGTTGACCTCCTTCACCACGGTCTCGGCGCGGTGGGACTCCGCTTCCGAGGTGAGCAGCCCGAGGGAGATCTTGTCCTCGTGCTTGCCGGCGACGTCGCCGATGGACAGCAGCTCGTCGTGGACCAGCTTGCCGTCCACCGACCTCACCTGGGAGATCGGGTTGATGTCGATGAGCCCGGAGGCCGAGAGCGCGAACGCGCTGTCCCCCTTCGGCTCGTCCGCGAGCGCGGGAGTTGCGCCGAGCAGGAGGGTCGTCACCGCGGTGACGGCCCCGACCGCTGCCGCACCGGCGAGTCTCTTCGTCTTCACTGTGGTGCTAACCCCTCATTCCTCATTCGATGATCACGAGCGTGCCAAGCGGGACCTTGGCCAGCTCCTGCAGTGCGTCGTTGGGGACCCGGATGCAGCCGTTGCTCTCGGCCTCGCCGAACGTGCTCGCCTCGGGCCAGGCGTGGATGGCGACGGTTCCCGGGCCGCCGCCGAAGCTGTCCAGCGTCGGGCTGTGCACCCCGAGCGGGAGGAACACCGACGAGTAGGTCTCGTTCGGGTTGCTGAACGCCCCGAGCAGGAAGGTGCGTCCCGTCGGGGTGGGCGTGTCGGGCGCGCCGATCCCCACCGACCACTCGTCGACGACCCGCCCCTCCTCTTCGAGCACCAGCGTGCGCTCGTCGAGGTTGACCCTGATCAGGTAGGGGGTGATGGCCCGCTGGACGTCGTCCGCGCGGATCCACCCGCTGGTCTGGGACGGCTTCGAGGGCAGCAGCACCTGCACCCAGCCCGGCTCCTCGGCGATCACGGGGAGCCAGGTGTCGCCGAACTGCGTGGTCTCCATGCGGGCGATCGGGCGCCCGTCGGGAGCGTCGCGCACCGGCGTCTCCCGGATCGGGTGCACGACGAGCCCGTCGGTGGTCCCCATCGGGTCGGGGTCGGCCGGGGCGCCGGTCAGTTCGGTGAACGTGTTGCTCGGGGGGAGGTCGCCCGTGGGCACCTCGCCCGCGGCGATGGACGACGGATCGGTGCCCGACCCGTCGCCGCCGAAGAACGTGAACCCGACCACGACGGCGGCCGCGACGACGACCCCGGCGATCGCCCCGAAGAGGATCCCGCGCCGGGACGGGCCGGGGCCGGCGCCCCGCGACGGCGCCGCTTCGGGCGGCGCGGCTTGCTGTGACATGTCACCCAAACAGAGCTGATCCGACAGGGACGGTCCTGACCGGATGACGGCATGGCTGTCCGGTCACGGTCCGCGTAATTGATCAAACGAGGCCGTCCCGCCCGAGTTACTCCGAGTTGTCGACGTTTCGCCCCGTGTTGCCTAGATCACAACCGACCGTGAGCGCTTCGTGTTCTGTCCGGTGACGACCGCCATCACGATCGGGCTTGCGCCCGCGCCGGATCATGAACGACTGTTGGCCGGTGGCGCCGACGACGTTCGCAGTGGTGGGCAGCGGCAAGCGGAGCCGCTTCTTCCTCCGGCTCGCCGCGGCGGCGCCGGACCGGCTGCGCGCGACGGGCGTGGTGAGCCGCGACCCCGGTCGCGCGGACCTCGGGGTGCCCGCGGTGCGCACCCTCGACGAGCTGCTCGCGGGCGAGCGCCCCGACTTCGTCGCCGCGGCGGTGCCGTGGCCGCAGATGCCCGACGTCGCGCGCGCCGCGGTCGCGCTCGGGGTGCCGGTGCTGCTCGAGACGCCGCCCGCGCCCGACCTCGACGGCCTGCGCGCCCTGTGGGCCGACGTGGGCGACAGCGGGCTGGTGCAGGTGGCCGAGCAGTACCTGCTGATGCCCGGGCACGCGGCCCGGCTGGCCGCGGTGCGCGCGGGCGTCATCGGGGAGCCGACGGCGGTGCACGTCTGCTCCACGCACCTCTACCACGCGGTATCGCTGATCCGGGGCCTGCTCGGCCTGGACATGGAGGAGGTCGTCGTCTCGGCGCGCGCCTTCACCGCGCCGCTGGTCGATCCCCTCGGCTTCGACGGGTGGCGCCCCGCCGCCGCACCCGAGCCGCGCACGCGGACGATCGCCACCCTCGACTTCGGCGGCGGCCGCCACGGCCTCTACGACTTCACCGAGAACCAGTGGTGGAACCCCGTGCTCACCCGCCGGATCGCCGTGCGCGGCACCGTCGGGGAGCTGGTGGACGACCGCGTGGTCCGCGTGGTCGAGCCGACGACGCCGGTGGAGTCGCGGTTGGTCCACCGGCGCACCGGGATCGACCTCAACCTCGAGGGCAACGACCTCGACCACGTCTCGCTCGACGGGCGGGTGCTGTACCGCAACCCGTTCCGCGGGACGCGCCTGTCGGAGGACGACATCGCCGTCGCCGCCATCCTCGAGGCCACCGGCGCGTGGGCCCGTGACGAGGGGCCGCCGCCGTACCCGCTGGCGCAGGGCTGCCAGGACCACGCGATCTCGCTCGCGATCGGTGAGAGCGCCCGCACCGGGCAGGATGTGCGCGTCACGAAGGAGGCGTGGGCCTGATGATGCAGGTACGAGCCGCGGTGCTGCGGGCAGCGGGCGAGCCGCTGCGCGTGGAGCAGGTGGAGCTGGAGGAGCCGCACGACGGCGAGGTGCTCGTGCGCGTGGAGGCGGCCGGCGTCTGCCACACCGAGGTGCACTACATGGAGGGCGCGATCCCCTGCCCGCTGCCGATCGTGCTCGGGCACGAGGGCAGCGGCGTGGTCGAACGGGTCGGCGCGGGCGTCGACGCCGTGGCCGTGGGCGACCGCGTGGCGTTCACGTGGCGGCCGCGGTGCGGGCACTGCGAGTACTGCGTCACCGGGCGACCGGTCATGTGCGTCTACGGGCGGGTGCAGGCGCGCAGCGGCGGCCTGCTCGACGGCACGTCCCGGCTGCACCTCGACGGCGGGCCGCTGCACCACTTCCTGGGCGTCTCCTGCTTCGCCGAGCGCGCGGTCGTGTCGCAGCGCGCCGTCGTCAAGGTGCCCGACGGGGTGCCGCCCGAGATCGCAGCCGTCACCGGCTGCGCCGTGATCACCGGGGTCGGCGCGGTGGTCAACGTCGCGGGCCAGGTGGCGGGCAAACCGCTCGTCGTGATCGGCGCGGGCGGGGTGGGCCTGTCCGCGCTGATGGGCGCCGTGCTCGTCGGCGCGGTCCCGATCGTGGTCGACGTCGCCGCGGACAAGCTGGAGCTGGCCCGCCGGCTCGGCGCCGCCGAGACGGTGGACGCCTCGGCTCTGTCGGCCGAGGACCTGCCGGCGAAGGTGCAGGAGCTGACCGGCGGGGGCGCCGAGGTCGCCGTCGACGCGGTGGGGCTGCCGCAGACGCTGCGCCAGGCGTTCGCGGTGCTGCGCCCCGGCGGCACCGCCATCGCCGTGGGGCTCGGCTCGGTGGACGCCACGGCGGCGATCCCGATCAACGAGCTGGTGCAGCAGCAGAAGCGCGTGATCGGCAGCCTGTACGGCTCGGCGAACCCGCCGGTGGACCTGCCCCGCATCCTCGGCCTCTACCTGGCGGGCCGGCTGCCGCTGGACGTGCTGCTGGGCGAGCGGTACGCGCTCGACGGCGTCGCCGACGCCTACCGCGCCCTCGGCGCGGGCGCGACCGGCCGCGCTGTTGTACTGCCCTCATGACCAGCGAGTCCCGGTACGCCACCTACCCCAGCCTGCGCGACGCGGTCGTCCTGATCAGCGGTGGCGCGAGCGGCATCGGCGCCGAGCTCGTCAGCCAGTTCGCCGCCCAGGGCTCCCGGGTCGGGTTCGTCGACGTGGCGGTCGAGGCGGCCGAGGAGCTCGTCGCGGCCGTGGCCGAGCGGGGGCACCCGCGCCCGCTGTTCCGCGAGTGCGACATCCGCGACCTCGACGCCTACCGTCGCGTGATCGGCGAGATCGCCGCCGAGCTGGGCGACATCCAGGTGCTCGTGAACAACGCGGGCAACGACACCCGCCACCGCGTCGAGGACATCACGCCGTCCTACTGGGACGAGCGGATGCGGGTGAACCTCGACCACCAGTTCTTCGCGGCGCAGACCGTCGCCCCCGCGATGCGCAAGGCCGGCCGCGGCTCGATCATCAACATGGGGTCGATCTCCGCCCACGTCGACCTGCTCGACCTCACCGCCTACATGACCGCGAAGGCCGGCGTCGAGGGCCTCACCCGGTCGCTGTCGCGCGAGTTCGGGCCCGACGGCGTGCGCGTCAACTGCGTGCTGCCCGGCTGGATCATGACGCAGCGCCAGCTCGAGAACTGGATGAACCCGGAGGCGGACGCCCACCGCGCGGCGGCACAGGCCGTGCCCCAGCGGCTGGAACCCGCCGACGTCGCGCGGCTCGTGCTGTGGCTCGCCGCCGACGACAGCCGCTCGTGCACCGGGCAGCACTGGGTGGTGGACGGCGGCTGGATGCACTCCTGATCCTCACCGGCGCGGCTCCTCGTCCCGCGGGGACAGCGCCGACGCCGGGACGAGCACGGCGTTGTGCTCGGCCACCACGGCCCCGTAGGCGTCGCAGACGGCGAAGTTGACCCGGCCGAACCAGCGGCCGTCGACCGCGCGGGCCCACCGCTTGAGCAGGCCGGGCACCGTCGCGGTGGCCACGAGGAGCCCACCGGGCACGGGGTCGGCGATGGGGTCGGGGGAGTCGGGAGGGCCGTAGAGGCGGTCGAGGTGCACCCACACCGGCCGGTCCAGCGGCGGTGGCGGCGTGCTCACGCTCGACGACCACGGCTTGTACACGGCTTCCCCCTTCCAGCGATCAGGTCCGGCGGCCGGGGGAAGCGGCCACGTGCACGACAAGGATCGCACGCCGCTGCGCGCTGATGAAGACGGGCTCGGGGGTGGCCCGGGTGTCACTCGACAGAGGGAGCTGGAGAGCCGTGCGCGATCTTGCCGCATAGCATCCAGGGCATGCGGACGTCGATCGGCATGGCCTGCGCTGCGGCGCTGTTGGTCGCCGGCTGCTCGGCGCACGCTACCGAGTCGGGTCCGCAGATCACGGCGCGACCCGACGGCGTCAGCATATCGATACCCGTCCAGGTGACGGTCGAGGGGCTCCCCGCCGGCGATCCGGTCCGCGTCTGGGCCCGCACCTACGACCGCAACGGCCAGGTGTGGGAGTCCTCCGGCGAGTTCATCACCGACGGGGTGGGCGGGGTGGACCTGTCCACCGCGGAATCGACCGGCGGCACGTACACCGGCGTCGACCCGCACGGGCTGTTCTGGTCGATGCGCCTCGCCGACGGCGAGCAGGCGCCGTACCCGCTGGTGGACGCCGACGACGTGGTCGTGCAGCTCGGCGTCGACCGGGAGGGCACCACGGTGGCGCGCACCACGCTGCGCCGCGTGGTGCGCGAACCCCGGGGACGGGTCCTGCCCATCGCCGAGGAGGGCCTCGTCGGCGACCTCTACCTCCCACCCGGCTCGGGGGTGTGGCCCGGGGTGGTGCTGCTCGGCGGCGCCGAGGGCGGACGGCCCGACCCGGCGTACGCAGCGCTGCTCGCGTCCGAGGGGTACGTGGTCCTCGGGCTCGCCTACTTCGGCCTGCCGGGCCTGCCGGAGACGCTCAGCCGCATCCCCGTCGAGTACGGGCTCACGGCCGCCCGGTGGCTCGCCGAACGGCCGGAGGTGTCCGGGGACAAGGTCGGGGTGATCGGCGTCGGCAGGGGCGCGGAGTACGCGCTGCTGCTCGCCTCGACCGAGCCGTTCCGGTTCGCGGCGGTGGTCGCGCACGGCCCGTCCGACGTCGTCTGGCCGGGGGCGGGCACGGGCACCCAGGTGTCGTCGTGGACCCGCGGCGGCGCCGACGTTCCGTTCCTGCGCACCTCGGCCATCCGCAGCGCGTTGGCGTCCGCCTCGCCGTCCGCGTCGTCGGGATCGTCCGCGTCGTCCGCATCGTCGGGGTCGTCCGCGTCGTCGGCCCGCGCCCCGGCGCCACCGGACCAGCCCGTCATCACGGCGGACGCCTACGCGCGGGCCGTGGACGCGGCCTCGCGGTGGCGGCTCGCCGTGGCCGGCATCCACGTCGAGCAGATCGCCGCCCCTGTGCTGTTCACCGCGGGCGACGCCGACGGGATGTGGCCGTCCGCCGCCCAGGCGCAGCGGGCGTTCGACGCGATCGTCGAGGAGGGCAACCCGCACGGCGCCGAGCTGCTCGTGTTCCCGGGGGCCGGCCACCTGGTCGGGGGCGTGCCGGACCTGCCGACCACCCGCGCCGCGGTCCCGTTCGGTCCGGTCACGATCGAGACGGGCGGCGACCCGGCGGCCACGGCGGCCGCCGTGCGGGAGACGTACGCCAAGACCGTCGACCTGCTGCGCACGGCGATGCCGCGCGGGAAGGGCTGAGCCCTACCGCCGCTCCAGGCCCTTCAGGCGGTCGACGGCGGCGTGCAGCGTCTCCGCCCGCTTGGGGAACGCGAACCGGATCATGCTGCGCCCGGCCGCAGCGTGCTCCGGCCGCCAGAACGACACCGCGGGCACGCAGGAGACGCCGACCTCGGTGATGAGCCTGCGGGCGAAGGCGACCCCGTCCCCGCTCTCGTCCAGCGGGGACATGTCGCACAGCACGTAGTACGAGCCGTCCGGGCGGCGCAGGTCGAACCCGATGTCCTCCAGCGCCCCGCAGAGCAGGTCGCGCCGCTCGCGGTAGCGCGCGGCGAGGTCGGCGTAGTAGGAGTCGGGCAGCCCCATGGCCGCGACCCCCGCAGCCTGCATCGGGGCGGGCGCGGCGATCGTGAGGAAGTCGTGCACCTTGCGGATCGCCGAGGTGACCTCCGGCGGCGCCACCGTCCACCCGACCCGCCAGCCGGTGACGGCGTAGGTTTTCGACAGCGCGTTCACCGTGATCGTGCGGTCCTCGAGCCCGGGCACGAGCGCGGGCGGGGTGTAGCCGCCGGGGCCGAGGTAGTGGATGTGCTCGTAGATCGAGTCGACCACGAGCACCGCGTCCCAGCGCTGGCACAGCTCGGCGAGGAGGGCGAGCTCGTCGGCGTCGTAGACCTTGCCGGTCGGGTTGTTGGGGTGGCAGAGGAACACGGCCTTGGTGCGCGGGCCGAACGCGGCGCGCAGCTCGGCCTCGTCGAACGTCCAGTCGGGCGCGTGCATCCGCACGAGGCGCGGCACGGCGCCGGCGAGGATCGCGTCCGGCTGGTAGTTCTCGTACCAGGGCTCGAACATGACGACCTCGTCGCCCGGGTCGAGCAGCGCGAACGCCACCGCCACCAGCGCCTCGGTGGCCCCGCAGGTCACGCACAGCTCGGTGTCCGGGTCGATCGTCCAGCCCGGGTAGGTGCGCGCGGTCTTCTCGGCGATGGCGGCGCGCAGCTGCGGCGTGCCGAACGTCATCGGGTACTGGTTGTCGTCGCCCGTGATCGCCGCGCACGCGGCGTCCTTGAGCTCCTGCGGGCACGGGAAGTCGGGGTAGCCCTGCCCCAGGTTGATCGCCCCGTGCTCGGCGGCCAGCCGGAACGTCTCCCGGATCACCGACTCGGTGAACAGGCCCGCCTTGGCGCTGGTCCGGCTCATCGCGTTCCTCCCGACAGGGTCGCCAGCTCGCCGCGCGAGCTGATCCCGAGCTTCGGATAGGCCTTGTAGAGGGGGTAGGCCACCGTGCGCGGGCTGAGGATCAGCTGCGCGGCGATCTCCTGGTTGAACAGGCCCTGCGCGGCGAGCTGGGTGATCTGCAGCTCCTGCGGGGTGAGCCTGCCGAACGCGGTCGACGGCGCGGCCTGCGGCGTGCGCGCCCCCGACGCGCCCAGCTCGGCCCGGGCCCGAGCCGCCCACGGCTGCGACCCGATCTCCTCGAACACCGCGAGCGCCGCGGAGAGCTGCACCCGCGCCTCCGACTTGCGCCGGGCCCGGCGCAGCCACTCGCCGTAGAGCAGCGCGGTCCGCGCCTGCTCGAACGGCCTGCTCGCGGCCGCGTGCAGGGCGAGCGCCCGCTCGAAGTGCCGCTCGGCCTCGCCGTCGGGTGCCGTGAGCGCCTGGCAGCGGGCGAGCAGCGCGTCGATCCACAGCCGGCGCTGGATCTGCGCCCAGCGGGTGAACAGCGCCAGCGGCTCCCGCGCGTCGGCGAGCCGGCCCAACCGGACGGCCGCCTCGATCTCGGTGGGCACGCTCCGCACGACGGCCGCGAAGTGCCGGCTCGGGCCGCGCGCCATGGCCTGGAGGCGGTCGAGGCAGGCCTGGACCCGCCCGGCGCCGAGGTCCAGCAACGCGAGCCCGGCCTGCGCCCACGCCTTCCCCGACAGCGCGCTTTCGCAGACGCGCCCGTCGAGGGCGGCGAGCTCGGCGTGCTCGCGGCACCGGTCCTCGTCGCCCTCCACCGCGGCCAGGGAGGCCAGCGCGCCCGCCGCGTAGCTCACCCACAGCGGCTGGCCGGTGTCGCGGCCGATCGCCATCGCCTCGCTGCCGCTGACCCACGCCTCGCGGTGCCTGCCGAGCAGGACCTGCGCGAGCGCGGCGATGCCGAGCACGCCGAACAGCACGACGACGCCCTCGCGGTCCAGCCGCCGCGCGGCGAACAGCAGCGCCTCCACCGACGGCCGGTCCATCCACTGGGCGTCGTCCACGAGGCACAGCACCGGCTGCGCCTCGGCCAGGTGGCCCAGGAGCGAGAGCACGGCGGCGCCGACGAGGAACCGGTCGCCCGTGCCCGGCTCGCCGAGGCCGAACACGCCGACGAGCGCGCGCCGCTGCGGTCCGGGGAGCGCCTCCAGCGCGTCTGCGGCGGGACGCAGGAGCAGGTGCAGGCCGGCGAAGGGCAGCTCGGCCTCCGACTCGACGCCGGCGCCGCGCAGCACCCGCATGCCCTCGGCCCGCTGCGCCGCGTGCTCGAGCAGGGCCGTCTTGCCGATCCCGGGCTCGCCGCGGATGACCAGCGCCCCGCTGATCCCCTCCCGCGCCGCGGCCAGGAGGGCCTCGATCCGCTCCTGCTCGGCGCGCCGCCCCCGCAGCATGCGGTCACCCTATCCGGATCCGGCCGTCGCCCGGCCCGCAGCGAGTGCTGTCACCGATGCGGATTCCCGCCCGCGCAGCTGTCCGGCCTTCCCGTCACCCACGAGCCGAAGGGACCGCACGATGCCGCTGGACAACCGCACCGCCGTCGGCTGCGGGGCAAGGGGTCGATCGGCTCGGCCGCCTCCGACGGCGCAGGCGCGAGCGGGATGGTCCCGGGCCGGGCCGCAGTACCCCACCACGCCGCTCGACGGGCTCAGCGGGGCGCGAGCCCGTCGAGCAGCATCCGCCAGAAGCCGTCGGCCACCTCGTGCGCGGTCAGCGGGCCGCTGCGGCGGAACCACTGGTAGGTCCAGTTCACCAGCGACAGCACGGCGATGGCCGCCAGCTCCGGGTCGACGTCGGCGAACTCGCCCCTCTCCTGCCCGGCGACGATCACGTCGGTGACCATCCGGCGGTAGCGGGAGCGCTGGGCGGAGACCGACCTGCGCACGTCGAGCGGGAGCGACCGGTAGCTCTCGAAGAAGATGCGCAGGTAGCCCGGGTGGGACTCCATCAGGCCGATGACGTCGCGCATCATCTCCCGCAGCAGCTCCCGCGGCGCGAGCCGCCCGGCCTCGAGCCGCTCGGTGTGACGCGTGATGACGATGGTCATCAAGGTCTCGTGCAGCTCGACGAGGATGCCCTCCTTGCTGCGGAAGTAGTAGTACAGCGACGCTTTGCGGATTCCCGCGCGCTCGGCGATCGCCTGCATCGTCGTCTCGTGGTAACCGCGCCTGTCGAACAGCTCGGCGGCGACCTCGATGATCTGCGCCCTCCGCGGGTTCTCCGCTCCGCCGCTGGTCACGCACCGGATCCTAGCAGTCGGGTTGACGCGTTTTTTGATTGATGCCTATTCTACCGACCGGACGGTAGAAATATTGGTGAAGGTCGGGCGATGTCGGTGAAGGCCTGCATCATCGGCGCGGGCGCCTCGGGCGTGACCGTGGCGAAGAGCCTGCGGCAGCGCGGGATCGCGTTCGACTGGTTCGAGAAGGGGTCGGCGCTCGGCGGCCTGTGGCGCTACGACAACGACAGCGGCACCTCGTCGGCGTACCGGTCGCTGCAGATCGACACCAGCTCCCGCAGCCTCGCGTACCCGGACTTCCCGGTGCCGCGCGAGTGGCCCGCGTACCTGCGGGCGAGCCAGGTGCTGGAGTACCTGGAGCGGTACGCGGCCGAGTTCGGGGTGGCCGACCTCGTGCAGACCTCGACCGAGGTCACCGCGGTGGAGCGGGTGGGCGACCGGTGGGCCGTGACGACCGACCGGCACGGCACCGGCACCTACGACGCCGTGATCGTCGCCAACGGCCACCTCACCGTGCCCAGGCGGCCGAACTTCCCCGGAACGTTCACCGGCGAGGAGCTGCACTCGCACGACTACCGCACCCCGGAGCCGTTCAGCGGCCGGACCGTCGTGGTGGTCGGCATGGGCAACTCCGGCTGCGACATCGCCGTGGACCTCGCGCGGGTCGCCCGCCAGGTGCACCTGTCCACGCGGCGCAGCGCCTGGGTCCTGCCCAAGTTCCTGTTCGGGGTGCCGACCGACCGGTGGACCGCCTTCTTCACCCGCAAGCTGCGCCTGCCCACCCCCGTCGCGCGCAACCTCGTCAAGGTGGTCGCCCGGGCCGCGTACGGCCCGCAGGAGCGGTACGGGGTGCCCCGCCCTCGCCACCCGATCCACCGCGAGCACGCGACGATCGGCCAGGAGCTGCTGCCCTACGTCGCCTACGACTGGATCCGGATCCGGCCGGACGTCGCCCGGCTCGACGGCCGCGAGGTCCGCTTCACGGACGGCACCTCCACGGCCGCCGACGTCATCATCTACGCGACCGGTTACGAGCCGTCGTTCCCCTTCCTGCCCGAGGCGCTCGTCGACGCGGCGGACCGGGGAGCGCGGCTGTACCGGCGCATCGTGCACCCCGACGCGCCCGGCCTGTTCTTCGCCGGGCTCGTGCAGCCGGTCGGCCCGACGATCCCCCTCGTCGAGATCCAGGGCCGGTGGATCGCACGCGTGCTGACCGGCGAGGTCGAGCTGCCCGACCCGCAGGCGATGGAGCGCGAGATCGCCGCGCACCGCCGCTGGGTGCGGGCCTCCTTCGTGGGGTCGGAGCGCTACCGCCTCGAGGTCGACTTCCGCACCTACGCCGGACAGCTCACGGCCGACATGGCCGCCTGAGCACGACGCCGCTCGAGGACGACGAGGAGGAGGCATGCGGGTCCTGGTCACCGGGGGAACCGGCATCATCGGCAGCCTGACCGGGCGCAAGCTCGCCGAACGGGGGCACGCCGTCCGGCTGTTCGACGTCGCACCGGACCCCGCGGCCGCAGCGCGGGCGGGCGCCGTCGACGTGGTGCGGGGCGATGTGCTGTCGTTCGCCGACGTCGGCGCCGCGCTGGAGGGCGTCGACGCGGTCGTCCACCTCGCCTACAGCCTCGGCGAGGCGAGCAACCGCTCGCCCTACTCCGCCAGCCGGCTCAACGTGGAGGGCACCGCGACGGTGCTGGAGGCCGCGCGGCTGTTCGGGGTGCAGCGCGTGGTGCTGGCGAGCTCGATCGCGGTGTACGGCCCGGACGACGCGTACGCGCCGGAGGAGCTCCCGCTGTGCGAGGACGCCGCGACCCGCCTCGCCCCGGGCATGCCGCTCTACGGGGCCGGGAAGCTGTACCTCGAGCAGCTGGCGCGGATCTACCGGACGACGCACGGCCTGCTCACCGCGGGGCTGCGCCCGAGCCCGGTCTACGGGCCGGGCGGCGTCCGCGGCGTCTCGGGCTGGCTCAACGGGATCGTCGAGAAGGCCGTGGCCGGCGATCGGGTCACGGTCGACCGCGGCGACGCCCGGATCAACCTCGTCCACGTGGAGGACGTCGCCGAGCAGTTCGCCCGCCTCGTCGAGCTGGACGCGGCGGCCTTCCCCGACCGCTGGTTCTTCAACACCGGCGGCGACGCCACCACGATGCGCGGGTTCGCCGCCCTGCTGCAGGAGATCGTCCCGGAGGCGCGCGTCGAGGTCGTCGCGAACGGCGAACGGGACGTCGCGGGCCTGGCGTCGCAGGTCTGCGGCGGCGCGCTGGCCGAGCTCATCGGCTACGAGCGCCGCTACGACCTCGAGGCCGGTCTGCGCGCCCACGTCGACGCGCTGCGCCGCCGAACCCAGCCGCGGCCCATCCCGTGATCCGCCGGCCAGGGACCCGCCGGTGCCCCCGACGCCCCGGCGGGTCCCCTCCCGGGCCGCGACCCGGCCCCCCGGTTTCGGGCGCGGCGTGCCCCGGACACCCACGAACCTGCCGGACCACCCTGTCCGCGGCATCTCGCGGCACTGTGCGGGCGCTGTGGAAACCGGTCGCGCCGCGGCTCCCCGGCCGGGCCATGATCGCCCGCGATGCACCGCGACGCGATCGACGCCGACCTCGCCGCCCGTCTCGTCGCCGCGCAGTTCCCGCACTGGGCCGGGCTGCCGGTTGTGCCCGTGGACCAGCCGGGCTGGGACAACCGGACGTTCCGCCTCGGCGAGGCGATGTCGGTGCGCCTGCCGAGCGCGGAGGCGTACGCGGCGAGCGTGGCGAAGGAGCACACCTGGCTGCCCCGGCTGGCGCCGCGGCTCCCGCTGCCGATCCCGGTCCCGCTCGCCCTCGGCGCGCCGGGCTGCGGGTACCCGTGGCCATGGTCGGTCCGGCGCTGGATCGACGGCAGGCCGAGCTCGCGCGAGCGGATCCGCGACCTCGTCGTGTTCGCCCGTGACCTCGCCGGGTTCGTCGTGGCGCTGCGGGGCGTCGACGCGTCCGGTGGGCCGGCGGCGGGCGCGCACTGCTTCCACCGCGGTGGCTCCCTGCGGGTCTACGACGCCGAGACCCGTGAGGCGATCGCCGCGCTCGGCCCGCGCGTCGACGCGGCCGCGGCCACCGACGCCTGGAAGACCGCGCTCGACGCCCCGTGGACCGGGCCGCCGGTGTGGTTCCACGGCGACCTCGCCGCGGGCAACCTCCTCGTCGACGACCGCGGCGACCTCTGCGCCGTCATCGACTTCGGCACGTGCGGCGTCGGCGACCCGGCCTGCGACCTCGTGATCGCGTGGACGCTGTTCGAGGGCGCGAGCCGGGCCGAGTTCCGCCGCCTCGTGCCCGCCGACGACGCGATGTGGGCCCGCGCCCGCGGGTGGGCGCTGTGGAAGGCCCTGATCACGATCGACAACCCGTACGCCGGGCCGTGGGTCGCCGAGGAGTCGGCCCGCGTGCTCGAGGCCGTGCTCGCCGAGCACCGCGGCGCCGGCGGATAGGCGCTAGCGCTGGTCGAACTCACCGGTGCGGATCCCGGCGAGGAACGCCTGCCACGCGGCCTGGCTGAAGTGGCTCGGCGGGACGCTCGGGTCCTTGCTGTCGCGCACGGCGACGCGGCCGTCGGGCAGGAGCCGCACCTCCACGCAGCCCGTCCCTCCGGAGAAACTGCTCTTGCGGAAACGATCGGTCGAGATCACGGCACTGCCTTTCACGAAGTTGACGGGGAGTGGGTTCAGCTGTCCCGGATATCGGCGATGAGCGCCCGGGACTCGTCGTGGTCGAGCGCCTTGCGGGTGATGGCGTCGAAGATCCGCAGGTACTCGAGGACGTCCGAGGGCTGCTCGAGCAGCCGCTCGCCGGTGTGCGACTCGACGGCGACGATGTCTCGGTCGCGGTCGTCGGCGTACTGCAGGATCGTGAACAGGCCGTGCAGGCCGGCGTGCAGGCCGTGCTGGAACGGCACCACCCGCAGGTACACGTTCCGCTGGCGGGAGACCGTGTACAGGTGGTCGAGCTGCTCGCGGACGTCGTCGGGTGACCCGAACGGCCTGCGCAGCACCGCCTCGTCGAGCAGGAAGATCAGCTGCGCGGCCTCGTCGGACTCCACGAGCAGCCGCTGGCGCCGGGCCCGCAGCTCCAGCAGCCGCCGCGCCGACTCCTCGGTCTTGACACCGGGGAGCACCTTGTAGAGCTCCATGGCGTACGCCTCGGTCTGCAGCAGCGGCGGCACGATCGCGGCGGCGTAGCTGCGGATCGTCGTCGCACCCGACTCGTAGTCGACGTAGGTCTCGGCGCCCGCGGGCAGCGCGTTCGTGTACTCGCGCCACCACGCCTGGCTGCGCCCCGCGTTCGCCCAGCGGCGGAGCCGGTCGGCGGTCTGCGCGTCGAGCTCGTAGTAGTTGACGAGGTCGCGGATGTCCCGCGGCTGCGGGACGCCCTGCCCGTTCTCGAGCCTGCTCAGCTTGGACGTGCTGATCAGCGTGGCCTCGGCGACCTCCTCGAGGGTGCGGTCACCACGCAGCCGCCGCAGCTCGGCACCGAGTCTGCGGCGGTGCAGCAGCGGGCCCTCCGACGATGGCACGTTGCCCCCTGGGATCGGCTGGTCGGGCGTACCTGTTTGGGAATCCCAGCTGTCGAGTTGCGACAGCAAGGTGCACGCCGCAAAATACACCTGTGACGCCCACGCGCCGACATCGCGTGCGCGTCCCACTCCGTGACGGGGGGTTGCCATGAACCTCGCGATCGTCCTCGGTGGCCTGACCATCCTCGTCGGCCTGGCGGTGCTGATCGGGTTGATCGACGCGCACGCCCAGCGGGCCGCGTGGCGGCGGCTCGACGCCGCCCAGCAGCGCGAGACCGCCCGGCGCACGGCCGAGCTGCTCGACGACCGGGCCTGACGGCCGCGGCGGGTTGGGCACGACCTGGCCCCGCCGCGGCGCTGTTCCGGTCGCTGGGGGATCCGATCCGGTTGGCGATCGTGCGACGGCTGGCCGACGGCGAGGCCCGGGTGGTCGATCCGACCCGGTCGCCGGGGCTGGCGCAGTCGACCGTGTCGAAGCACCTGGCCTGCCTCCGGGACTGCCGGCTGATCGACTACCGGTCTGAGGGGCGGCAGTCGTTCTACTCGCTCACCCGCCCCGAGCTGATCGACCTCCTGCGCAGCGCCGAGAAGCTGCTGGCCGAGACCGGGGAGGCGGTCGCGCTCTGCCCGACCCACGGCGAACCGGCGACGGCGGGTTCGGCGCAGTGACCAGCCCGGCCCCGACCCCGCAGCGGCGAGCCGTGCTGCGGCGGCGGATCCGGTGGCTGGTCGCGGCCACGATCACCTACAACCTCGCCGAGGCGGTCGTGGCGATCGCGGCCGGAACGGTGGCGGACTCGACGGCGCTGGTCGGTTTCGGGCTCGACTCGTTGATCGAGGTCAGCTCCGCGGCCGCGGTGGCGTGGCAGTTCGCAGGGCCCGACCCCGAGCGCCGGGAGAGATCGCGCTGAAGGTCGTCGCCGGGTCGTTCTTTCGCGCTCGCCGCCTACGTCACCGTGGAGGCGCTGCGCACCCTGGCCGACGCCCACGAGCCCGCGCACTCCCCCGTCGGCATCGCGCTGGTGGCGCTCAGCGTCGTGGTGGGGTTGGGCGTTCGCGGCCCTGGTGCTCTACCTGGCCGGCCTGGTCCTCGCGTTCGGGGTGCGGACCTGGGTGCAGATCCGCCGGGACCGGCACCAGCGGGTTCCGCGGCATCTCCGGCCGGCCGGGCTCGCCCGCCTGGTGGGGCGGCGTGCTGTTCCCGCTCGCCGTGCTCACCGGGGTCGTCGCCCCGGTGCTCGTCCTCACCGGAGCCACGCCGCCGGTGGCGATGCCCGCCGCGATCGCGGGCACCGGGCTCGTGGTGGCGGTGGCCGGGCTGGCGGTCGTGCTGATCGCGCAAGCCGCGAGGGGCGAGTCGTGGCGGATCGGCGTCGACGAGGACGAGCGCACCGAGCTGGTCACCCGCGGCCCGTTCGCACGAGTCCGCAACCCGGTCTTCACCGGCATGGTCGCGGTCTCGGCGGGCGCGAGGTGCTGATGGCGCCGACCGCGGTCGCCGTGCTCGCGCTCGCCGCACTGGTCGCCGCGGTGCAGATCCAGCTGCGGGTCGTCGAGGAGCCGTACCTGCGGCGCGTGCACGGCGAGGCCTACCTGCGGTGCGCGGCGTCGGGCGGTTCCTCCCCGGCCTCGGCCGGTCCCGGCTCACCCGCTCGTGACGCCCTGCCCACGCACCAGGGCGGCGACGACGTCCGGCCGGTCGAGGGGCACCAGGTGGCCGCTGTCGCCGACCACCTCCCCGTCCAGGTGCTCGGCGATCGGCTCCAGCTGCCGGTACAGCCGGTCCCCGACCGCCGCCGCGCCGACGGCGACGGTCGGCACCCCGAGCCGCCCCGCGGCGCGCACGGCGTCGGCGTTCTGCGCGGCCGCCCGGTAGTAGCCGAAGCCGCAACGCAGGGCGTCCCGGCCGGTGTAGGCGCGGACGAAGGCGTCCCGCACGTCCGCGGGCGCTCCCCCGCCCCCGTGGGTCCCCGCCTCCAGGAACCAGTCGACGTACTCGGCCTCGTGCCCCTCGAGCACGGTCTCCGCCAGCCCCGGAACCGCGTGGAACCCGAACCACCACGGTGGGGCCGCGAACCCGCCGGGCAGGCCCGGCAGCAGCGCCTCCATGAGGACGAGCCGCCGAACGCGCCCCGGGTGCCGGGCGCCGAGCAGGAACGCGGCCGGAACCCCCGCGTCGATGGCCACGACGTGGGCGCGGTCGATCCCCAGCGCGTCGAGCACGCCCAGCATGTCGTCGGCTCCGGTCACCGCGTCGAAACGGTCCGGGACGCGGGCGCTGTCCCCGAGGCCGCGCAGGTCGGGGGCGACGACCCGGTGGTCGGGCGCGAGCAGCGGTGCCGCGAGGCTCCACAGCCGCCAGGTGTGCGGCCAGCCGTGGAGGAGGAGCACGGCGGGCCGTCGCCGCCCACCGCCACGTTCAGCGCGGTGCCGTTCGTCTCGATCCGCCGCAGTTCCACGCCACCCTCCACTTACCATCGGTTACCTGCTGAAGGGTGGTGACAGGGACGTGCGGCTACAAGACGGCACTTCGCCCTCACCAGGTCACCCCGCGGTGACCGGGGACCTCTTCGACCCCGCCTGCCCGACCCGCGAGCTGCTGGACCGGATCGGCGACAAGTGGACGTCGATGCTGGTCAAGGTGCTCGCCGAGGCGGACCCGCCGGAGCTCGGGTTCGCCGAGCTCGCGCGCCGCGCCCCCGGCATCTCGCACAAGATGCTGTCGCAGACCCTCAGGAACCTCTGCCACGACGGCCTCGTGGCGCGGCGGGTGGAGGCCACCGTCCCGCCCCGCGTCCACTACTCCCTGACCGAACTCGGGCGTTCCCTGGACGGGCCGCTGGCTGCCCTGCGCGACTGGGCGGAGCGGCACATGGCGATCGTCGACGCGAACCGGAAGCGGTCCGGCGGGCCGGCGCGCTGATCCCGGATGCCCGGCCTCGACCGGTCCAGCAGATCCGGGCAGAACCGGTGCCGGGCGGGAGGCCTGATCGCAGCCGGCGTCGCCCCGGTCGAGCAGGAGGCACCGGGGAGTTCGGCGCCCACGTCATCGGCAGCTGGCGGGCGGCGGACCGGAGGGCGGTATGTGAAGTGCACTCGGGATGTGCGACGTCACGACCAGACGGCAGAACCATCACCGCACGGGCGGTGACCTGCGCTTCTCGTGGGCCCCCAGGGGATCGAACCCTGAACCCGCGGATTAAAAGTCCGCTGCTCTGCCAGTTGAGCTAGAGGCCCGCGGCCCCCAGGGTAGCCGCACGCCCCGGCCACCCCCGCGATCACCACGTGCCCGGCCGCGCCGGTCCGCCGCACCGCCCGTGCCGCCAATGGCCCAGCCGCGAGCACACAGGGCAGCGACGCGCCGACCTGCGGATACCTCGTGTGGCGTAACGCAGGGTCGCCATTCGCGACCCTCTGCGACCACCCATCCTGGGGACCATGCGACCCCGTCACCTGCTCCCCGGTCTGCTCGGCGCCCTGCTCGCGGCCGGGTGCGGTACGCCGGACACCGTCATCCAGCCCGCGGCCGCCACCACGTCGACGCGCAGCGTGCAGGTGAGCGAGACGTTCCAGGAGGGTGCGGGGCCCGCCGTCACCTACGACCAGGCGCTGGTGCCCGCCGGGGCGCGCGGCGCGGTGCAGTCGCGGTCGGGCGAGGGCACCACCACGGTGCGGCTGGCCGTGCGCGGCGTCGAGAGGAACCGCGTCTACGGCGCGCACGTCCACATGAAGCCGTGCGGGCCGGAGCCCGACTCCGCGGGACCGCACTTCCAGTACTCGGTCGACCCGGCCCAGCCGAGCACCGACCCCACGTTCGCGAACCCGCAGAACGAGATCTGGCTGGACGTCACCACCGACGACACGGGCGCGGGCAGCACCGAGTCGACGGTCGCGTGGACGTTCCCGCCCGACCGGCGCCCCAAGTCGGTGGTCCTGCACGACCACGCGACCTCCCACGAGCCCGGTGAGGCGGGCGAGGCGGGCGCCCGGGTCGCCTGCATCAACGTCGACTTCTGACGTCGGGGACAATGGGGCCCCGTGACCGCCCCGACGACCGCCGTCCGCCCGCTGCGCATCGGACCCTTCGTGTCCGAGACGCCGGTGGTGCTCGCGCCCATGGCCGGCATCACCAACGCGGGCTTCCGGCGGCTGTGCCGGGAGCAGGGCGCCGGCTTCTACGTCTGCGAGATGATCACCTCGCGGGGCATCGTCGAGAACAACCCGCTCACGCTGCGGATGATCGAGTTCGACCCGGACGAGCACCCGCGGTCGATGCAGCTCTACGGGGTCGACCCGAAGGCCATGGGCCTCGCGGTCCGCATGATCGTGGAGCGGAACCTCGCCGACCACATCGACATGAACTTCGGCTGCCCGGTCCCCAAGGTCACGCGCCGGGGCGGCGGGGCGGCGCTGCCGTACAAGCGCGAGCTGTTCGAGCGGATCGTGCGGGCCGCGGTCGACAACGCCGGGTCGGTGCCGGTCACGGTGAAGATGCGCATCGGGATCGACGACGAGCACCACACCTACCTCGAGGCCGCCCGTCGGGCCGCCGACGCCGGGGTGGCTGCCGTCGCCCTGCACGCGCGCACCGCGGCGCAGCGCTACTCCGGCACGGCCGACTGGTCGGCGATCGCCCGGCTCCGCGACGCCATGCCCGCCGAACTGCCGGTGCTCGGCAACGGTGACATCTTCAGCGCCGCCGACGCGCTCGCGATGGTCGCGAAGACCGGCTGCGACGGCGTCGTCGTTGGCCGCGGCTGCCTGGGCAGGCCGTGGCTCTTCGGCGACCTGGAGGCGGCGTTCGCCGGGCGACCGCTGCCGGAACCGCCGAACCTGGGCCAGGTGACGGCCATGATGCGCCGCCACGCCGTGCTGCTCATCGAGCACATGGGCGCCTACAAGGGCATCCGGGACATGCGCAAGCACATCGCCTGGTACCTCAAGGGCTTCCCGGTGGGCTCCGAGCTGCGCCGCCGCCTCGGCCTGGTGAGCAGCATCGACGAGCTGGACGAGCTGCTCGCCCAGCTCGACCCGGACATCCCGTTCCCGCCCGACGCCGACGGACCCCGCGGGCGGCAGGGTTCGGCGGGACGAGTGGTCCTCCCCGAGCACTGGCTCGACGACCCGGACGACCCCACGGTTCCGCTCGGCGCAGAACTCGAGCACTCCGGCGGCTGAGGCGCCTCGGACGGGGCCCGGACCTCAAGGACCCGACGCCCGCCGTCGACACACCGGGCATGACGACGCTGGACGCGACCAGGCGGGAACACGTTCCGTCCACGCCGGCAGCGGCGGGCGCGGCCTGGCACACGGCGGCCGCGGAAGAGCTCGCCGCCGCCGGGCGGTGGGAGCAGGCCTACCAGCACCTGCGCACCGCGGTCCGGCTGCTCAACGGGCGGTCCGGCGTCGACGAGCTCGACCGGCTGCGTCGCGAGCACGCCGAGGCGAGGGAGCAGAGCAGGCGCGACAGCCTCACCGAGACCTACAACCGCCGCTACCTCGACGAACGACTCGTGGCGCTGGTCCGCGAGCCGGGCTCGGTCGGGCCGGCCGGGATCGCGGTGGCGCTGCTGGACGTCGACCACTTCAAGCAGATCAACGACACCTACGGCCACCCCTTCGGCGATCGGGTGCTGCAGCGGATCGTCGCGGTGATCGAGTCGTGCCTGCCCGAGGGGTCGTTCTGCGCCCGCTACGGCGGTGAGGAGTTCGCGATCGTGCTGCCCGGGCACGACCGGCACGAAGCCGTCCGCGTCTGCGAGACCGCGCGGGAGCGGGTCGACGGGCACCCGTGGCCGGAGCTCGCGCCGGGGCTGCGCGTGACCGTCAGCATCGGCGTCGCCCACGGCTTCGGACCGGTGACCGGCCAGGACGGGTTGATCGCGTCGGCGGACCGCCTGCTCTACGCGGCGAAGCACTCCGGGCGCAACGCGGTCGCCTTCCACGACGCCCACACGGGCCTCGTGCGGCTCGCCGGGCCCGCCGCAGGCCGCCGGTCGCTCCCACAGGCACCGGTCGCCGCACCGGACTGCCTGGAAGGCCCCTCAGCTCCGTAAGCTCCGATCAAGACGTTGAGGGGCGGGTTCGGGCGATTCTCGCCCGTGCCCGCCCTCTGTTCGTGCGAGGAGGTGGGCGTGGAGGACGGTCCGTACCGTGCTCGGCGCCCCACCGGGGGGCGCAGGCGCGCCTACGACGACCCGCAGGACGTCCTCGCCCGGCACGGCCTGCTCGGCCCCGAACCCGGGCCGCCCCGCGCCGACGAGCCGGGCCCGTTCCCCGGCATCGAGAGCACCTCCGGCAGGCACGGCGCGGTCCGCCGCCACCGCTACCGCGACGACCCCGACGATCCGCAGCCACCCGGCCCGAACGGCCATCCGACGGGCGGGCGGCGGCGCGCCCCCGAGCCGTTCGAGGCGCCGTTCGGCGCCGACCCCGCCTACCCGCCACCCGCCACCGGCGGGCGCAGGCGCCGGGCCGACGACCTCGACGCACCCGCCGTCTCCGCCACGGGCGGCACCCGCGGGCGCTTCCCCGACCCCGCCGACGACCTCCCGCCGACCGGGCGCCGGGCGCGGCCCGAGCAGCCCGCCCCGGACGCGACGACCGCCCTCCCCCGGACCGGCGGTCGGCGGCGCGCCGCCGAACCCGACGACGAGGTAGCCGCGCGCCGCACGGCCTTCCCCGCGGACGCCCCGCCGCGCAGGCGCTACCTCGACCCCGGCGACGAGCCGGACTTCCCGCCCGCGGGGTTCGCCGAGCCGACCGCCCGGCGCCGCGCCCGGCCGGACACCCCGGCCACCGCTGCTCCCACCGGCGGCCGCCGGGCGGACACCGGGCTGCAGGAGCTGCCGCCCGGCCCGCCGCGGTCGCACCGGCCGCGAGGCCCGGAGCCGGGAGGGCCCGAACCGCGCACGGGCAGGCCCGACCCGTACCGCGATCCGTACGACGAACCCGGCCTGCCCGCCTCCCGCCGCCGGCCGGTGGAACCGGTCGACGCGTCCGCCACGACCGCCCTGCGCACCCCGCGGCGCCGCCTCGACCACGACGACCCGGACGAGCCACCGGCCACCACGGCCTTGCCCACCCGGGCGCCGTCCGCCCCGCCCGGCGGAGCACGCCGCCGGCCCGAACCGACGGGTGCCCCGATCCCGGCCGCCCGGTCCGCAACCCGGCGGTGGTACGACGACCCCGACGACCCGGTCGAGCCCGCCGCCACGGCCGCCCGCGCCCCGGCCGACGAGGGGCGCCGGTGGCCGCCCGCCCCGGACCCGGCTGCCCGGCCCACGACCCGCCGCCGCTACGACGACCCCGAGGAGGCCGACGGGCCCGCCGCCACCCGCACGCCGACCGCGCCGCCTGATGAGGGGCACCGCAGGCGCCCCGAACCGACCGGCGCCGGCTCGCCCGCCCGAACCGCAGGCCGGCGCCGCTACGACGACCTCGACGACCCCGGCGTGCCCGCCGCCACCACGGCCATCCCCACGCGGCCTCCGGCCGGCCCGCCCGACGGGGGGCGCCGACCGTGGCCCGAGCCGACCGGCTCCCCGGCCCCGACCACCCGGCGGCGGTACGACGAGCCCGACGACCTCGACGAGCCCGCCGCCAGGCCCACCCGCAGCCCGGCCGGCCCGCCCGACGGGGGGCGCCGACGGCGGCCCGAACCGACCGGCCGGCCCACCACCAGGCGCCGCTACGACGACGCCGATGCTCCCGACGAGCCCGCCGCGCCCGCCACCACGGCGATCCCCACCCGCAGGCCGGTCGGCGAGCCGGCCGACCCGCCCTCGCGCACGGGCCGGCGCCGCTACGACGACGCCGACGAGCCGCCGCCCACCACGGCCCTGCCCGTCCCCGGGCCTGCCGCCGCCGAACCGGCCGACGACCCGGCCGAGCCCGGGCGCCGCCGCCCGGCGGAACCGGCGGGGGCCGCGGCCACCACCGCCCTGCCCCGGGCCCGGCCGGCGGCGCTGAACCCGGAGGCGACCGCCGTCGTGCCGTCCGCCGCCCGGGCCCCCCGCACGCCCCCCTCGGATGACGACCGGCCCGAAGCCGGCGAGGAGGCGCGCACGCGCGCGATGCGGATCGACGAGACCCTCACCCGGTTGACGGCCGCGCACGCCGGCCTCTCGCTCGCGGTCACCGACCGCCCCGCCGAGGAACCCCCGGCACCGCCGCAGCGCCGCGGGCCCCTCACCGTCGCGGGGCGGGTGCTCACCGGCGTGTTGGCGCTCGTGGTGCTCGTGGCCACCTCGTTCGGCTGGGGCGCGAAGACCTGGCTCGGCTCGGCCGTCCGGGACGCGGCGGCCCTCGACCCGACCTCGAGCGCCGTCGTCGACGCCGCGGCCCAGGCCGGGGACGAGAACGTCCTCGTCGTCGCCACCCAGCCGGCCCCGGGCCCCGACGCCGACCCCACCCGACCCCGCGCCGACACCGTCGCGGTCGCCCACATCCCGGAGGGCGGCGGCCCGGTCACCGTGCTCGCGTTCCCCCTCGACCTGGAGATCAACCGGCCGCCCTGCGAGGGGTGGGACGCGCGGACCGCGACGTACCGGGGAGAGCCGGAGCAGGCCGAGGCGCGCACCCGCCTCGGCTCCGCGCTCGACGTGGGCGGCCCGCGCTGCATCACCCGCGTGGTGCAGCAGCTCAGCGGCCTCGCGATCACGAGGTACGTCGGCATCAACCTCGCCGCGGTCCCCGCGATCACCGACGCGATCGGCGGGGCCGAGGTCTGCGTGCCGCGCCCGGTGCTGGACGGCGTGCTCGGCCCGGTCGTGCCCGATCCGGGCCCGAACCGGCTGGCCGGCGTCCGCGCCGCCGACTTCGTGCAGGCCGGCGAGGTGGCGGGCGAGCCCTCCGCGGACTACGGGCGCATCGAGCGCCAGCAGCAGGTGCTCGCCGCGGTGCTGGACTCGGCGGTGTCGGGCACGGCGCTGCTCGACCTCGGGCGGCTCTCGGCGCTGCGCCCGGCGCTCGCCGATGCGGTGCTCACCGACGAAGCGGGGATCGACCAGGTGCTGGCGCTCGCGATGACCCTGCGCCGCCTGGACGCCGAGGGCGTGCAGTACGCGGCTGTGCCCACCGGCGAGCGCAACGCCCGCGGCAACCTCGTCATGCGCGACACCGACGCGGCGGCCCTGTTCGCCGCCGTGCGCGCCGACCAGCCGCTCCCCGAGACGGCGACCGACCCCGGCGCGGGGACCGCGGGCCCCAGCCCGAGCGAGGTGTCGGTGGAGGTCGTCAACGCCTCCGCCCGCTCCGGGCTCGCCGGCCAGGTCTCGGAGACGCTGAGCTCGCTCGGGTTCAACGTGGGCGAGCCGTCGAGCGCCGACCAGCCGACGACCGAGACCGTCATCCGGTTCTCCCCCGACCAGGCGGCCGCGGCCGAGCTGCTGCGGTCCACGGTGCCCTCGGCGACCGAGGTGCCCGACCCCGGCAGCACCGGCGTGCTGCAGCTGGTGCTCGGGCGGTCCTTCGACGACGTGGTGCGCGCCCCGTCGGAGCCGATCGCGCTGTCGGCGCCCGCCCAGGAGGCCCCGGAGCCCGCCGTCACCTGCACGTGAGGTCGCCGGACGTTCACCGCCGGTTCACCGTCCCGGACGGCCGTTGGTCGATTTCGGCACTACCCTTGGGGGATGCGCGACGTCTACCAGGAGCAGCTCGATGAACTCGCGGGTGCCCTGGCGGACATGTGCACACGGGTCGCCGAGGCCATGCGCAAGGCCACGCGGGCGCTGCTCGAGGTCGACCTGCAGCTCGCCGAGGAAGTGATCTCCGAGGACGTCCGGATCGACGAGATCCGCGCGGCCGCGGAGGAGCAGGCGTTCGCGCTGCTGGCGCTGCAGGCGCCGGTCGCCACCGATCTGCGGATCGTCGTGTCGGCGATCCACGGCGCCGGAGACATCGAACGCATGGGCGACCTCGCCCTGCACGTCGCGCAGGCCGCCCGCCGCCGCCACCCGCACCCGGTGCTGCCCGAGGAGGTGGCGCCGTACTTCGCCGAGATGGGCACCGTCGGCGTGCAGCTGGCGCTCAAGGCCGGCGAGGTCATCCGCACCCGCGACCTCGCCCGCGCCGCCGAGCTGGAGTCCGACGACGACGCCATGGACGACCTGCACCGGCACATGTTCTCGGTGCTGATGGACCGCAACTGGAGCCACGGGGTGGGCCCGGCCGTCGACATCACGCTGCTGGCCCGCTTCTACGAGCGCTACGCCGACCACGCGGTCGCCGTCGCCCGGCGGATCGTCTACGTCGTCACCGGCCAGATGCCCGGGCCGCTCACCGTCTGATTCACCCGCCGTTCACCCGGCGTCGGGTGTCTGCTGGGGGAAGTGTTCCTAGGCTCGTGGCGTGCCCGCGCCCCCGCTGCCCCAGCAGCTCGCCGAGCTGTCGGAGCTGCTCGGCCGCATGTGCACCGCCGCGTCCGGTGCGCTCCACCGCGCCACCGCGGCGCTGCTGGAGAACCGGGAACGGCTCGCCGCGCAGGTCGTGGCGGGCGACGAGGAGATCGACGAGCTGCGGGCGCGGGTGGAGGAGGTCGCGGGCGACGCGCTGCTGTTCCACAGCCCCGTCGCGGGCGACCTGCGTTCGGTCGTGTCCGCGATCCGCTCCGCGGGCGACGTCGAGCGGATGGGCGACCTGGCGCTGCACGTCGCCGAGGTCGTGCGGATGCGCGCCCCCGGCCCGGCGCTCCCGGCCGAGGTCCGGCCCGCGTTCGCCGAGATGGGCAGGGTGGCCGTGCAGCTCGGGCTCAAGGCCGCCGAGGTCGCGCGCACCCGCAACGTGGTGCTGGCGACCGAGCTGGACGCCGACGACGACGCGATGGACGTCCTGCACCGCGAGATGATGGAGGTGCTGATGGGCGAGGACTGGCCGCACGGGGTCCGCACGGCCGTCGACGTCACCCTGCTCGCGCGCTACTACGAGCGGTTCGCCGACCACGCCGTGGTGGTGGCGCGCGAAACCGTCTACGCCGTCACCGGCCAGGAGCCCGGCGCGCTCCCCATCTGAGCGCGCCGGGCCGGGTCCCTCAGCCGAAGCGGCCGGAGACGTAGTCCTCGGTGGCCTTCTCCTTCGGCTGGGAGAAGATCGTCTTGGTCTCGTCCATCTCCACGAGCTTGCCGGGCTTGCCGGTGCCCTCGATGTTGAAGAAGCCCGTGTAGTCGCTGACGCGTGCGGCCTGCTGCATGTTGTGCGTGACGATGACGATCGTGTAGTCCTGCTTCAGCTCGTTGATCAGGTCCTCGATCGCCAGCGTGGAGATGGGGTCGAGCGCCGAGCACGGCTCGTCCATGAGCAGCACGTCGGGCTGTACGGCGATGGCCCGTGCGATGCACAGCCGCTGCTGCTGCCCGCCGGACAGGCCGGAGCCCGGCTTGTCGAGCCGGTCCTTGACCTCGTTCCACAGGTTCGCGCCGCGCAGCGACTTCTCGACGATCTCGTCGGTGGCGTCCTTGCTCAGCTTCTTGTTGTTGAGCCGCAGGCCCGCGATCACGTTGTCGTAGATCGACATCGTGGGGAACGGGTTGGGCCGCTGGAACACCATCCCGATCTGGCGGCGGACGCCCACCGGGTCGACGCCCGGGCCGTAGAGGTCCTCGCCGTCGAGCTCCAGCCTTCCCTCGACGCGGGCGCCGGGGACGACCTCGTGCATCCGGTTGATCGCCCGCAGGAAGGTCGACTTGCCGCAGCCGGACGGCCCGATCAGGGCCGTGACCGTCTTCGGGCGGATCAGCATGTTGACGCCTTCGACCGCCCGGAACGATCCGTAGTAGATGTTCAGGTCCTTGGCTTCGATCGCCTTGCCCATCGCGGGTCCTATCGGGTCTTGGGGGCGAACACGCGGGCGATGAGCCGCGCCAGCAGGTTCAGCACCATGACGATGATGATCAGTACGAGGGCCGCGGTCCACGCGCGCTCGAGGTACGGCTCGCGCGGCACGCCCGGGGTGGCGTAGGACAGGTAGGAGAAGACCGGGAGCGTGGCCATCCGGCCGTCGAAGGCGTTGACGTTCATCGCCGTCGTCAGGCCGACCGCGACGAGCAGCGGGGCGGTCTCGCCGATCACCCGGGCGATGGCGAGCGTGATGCCGGACGCGATGCCCGCGATCGACGTCGGGATCACCACCTTGAGGATCACGCGCCACTTCGGCACACCGAGCGCCAGGGCCGCCTCGCGCAGCTCGTTCGGCACGATCTTGAGCATCTCCTCGGTGGCCCGGACGACGATCGGGATCATCAGCACCGACAGCGCCACCGATCCGGCGAAGCCGAACCGGGCGCCGGGGCCCACCAGGTAGGTGAACAGCGCCACCGCGAACAGGCCGGCGACGATCGACGGGATGCCGGTCATCACGTCCACGAAGAACGTGATCGCCCGCGCCAGCCTGCCCTTGCCGTACTCGACCAGGTAGACGGCGGTGAGCAGGCCCACCGGGATCGACATCAGGGCGGCGAGGCCCGTGATGATCAGGGTGCCCACGATCGCGTGGTAGGCGCCGCCGCCCTCGCCGACGACGCCGCGCATCGACGAGGAGAAGAACTCGACGTCGAACCGGGCGAGCCCCTCCGAGACGACGGTGCAGATCACCGAGATCAGCGGGATGACCGCCAGCCCGAACGCGCTGGTGACGATCACGGTGACCAGCCGGTCGGTGGCCTTGCGGCTGCCCTCGACGATCCGCGAAGCCACGTAGAGCCCGGCGGTGAAGAGCACGACCGTGCCGACGACGAACAGGCCGGTGCTGAAACCGACCAGGGCGAGCACGAGCCCCACGACGGCCGCGGAGGCGGCGAGCCCGCCGGGCACCGCCCAGCGCGGCAGCTGCGCCCGCCGCGCGAGACCGCGCCGCTGCGGGGACGGCGCGGTCACCCGCTCCGGCGACTTGGTGATGTCGACGGTCATCAGTTGGCCCCCGAGAACTCTCGGCGTCGGTTGACGATGTAGCGGGCGAGCGAGTTCACCGCGAGGGTGATGAGGAACAGCACCAGGCCGGAGGCGATGAGCACGTTGACGCCCAGCCCGCTCGCCTCGGGGAACTGCAGCGCGATGTTGGCCGCGATCGTGGACGGGTTGCCGTTGCCGATCAGGTTGAACGTGATCCCGCCGGACACCGAGAGCACGATCGCGACGGCCATGGTCTCGCCGAGGGCGCGGCCCAGCCCGAGCATCGCGCCGCTGATGATCCCGGATCGGCCGAACGGCAGGACCGCCATCCGGATCATCTCCCAGCGCGTGGCCCCGAGCGCGAGCGCCGCTTCCTCGTGCAGGCGCGGCGTCTGCAGGAACACCTCCCGCGCGACCGCGGTGATGATCGGCAGGATCATGACGGCGAGCACCACGCCTGCCACCAGCATGGTGCGCCCGGTGGCCGACACGGGGCCGGCGAACAGCGGGATGAACCCGAGGTTGGCCTCGAGCCACCGCATCAGCGGGACGGTGGCGGGCGCGAGCGTCCACGCGCCCCACAGGCCGTACACGATGCTCGGCACGGCGGCGAGCAGGTCGACGACGTACCCGAGCGCCTGCGCGATCCGCCGCGGCGCGTAATGGGTGATGAACAGGGCGACCGCGACCGCCAGCGGCGTCGCGATGACCAGCGCGATGACCGCGGCGAGCAGGGTCCCGAAGATCAGCGGGACGACGTAGGCCACGAACCCGGCCCCGCCGGGGATGTCGGTGGCGGGCGCGGTGAACGCGGGCGCCGCCTCGGCGACGAGGAATGCCGCGACACCGGCCAGCACGACCAGGATGAGGATGCCCGCGCCCTTCGCCAGGCCGGCGAAGATGCGGTCCCCGGGCTGGACGACCGGCTTGACGGTGGTGGGCCGCTGCGCACCGGCGGTCGCCGGGGTGGTTTCGGTACTCACGAGATCCCTTCCCGCGGAGCGTCGCGGAAGCTCGGGGGCGCGGCGCCATGACGGGCCGATGGCCCGGACGACGCCATGATGGCGATCGTCCGGGCCACCCGGCCACGTGATGTCGCGCTCACGTCACCCCGCCGCGGCGATCGCGTCGATCGCCGGCTGGAACGCCCTGCGCTGGCTGTCGGAGATCGGCGCGTTGCCCGCGTTCTGCTGGGCCGCGGCCTGCCCCTCGGCGCTCGCCATGTAGTCGAGGAACGCCTTCACGGTCTCGGCCTGGGCCGGGTCGGAGTACTGCGTGCAGGCGATCGTGTAGGACACGAGCACGATCGGGTAGGCGCCCGGGGTGTCGCGCTTCAGCTCGACCGCGAAGTTGTACCGGCCCTGCCCCTCGATGCGCGGCGACGCCTCGACGACCGCGGCCGCGGCCTCCGGGGTCGGTTCGACGGGGGCGCCGCCCACCAGCACGTGGACCTTGCTCAGGTCACCGGCCTGGCTGAGGTCGGCGTAGCCGATCGTGCCCTGGCCGCCCGCGACCGCGCCGACCACACCCGAGGTGCCCTGCGCGGCCTCGCCACCCTGGATCGGCCACACGCCGTCGGGCTCGTGCGGCCAGTCGGCGCCCGCCGCCTCGGCCAGGTACTCGGTGAAGTTCTCGGTGGTGCCCGACTCGTCCGAGCGGTTCACCGGCGTGATCGGGGTGTCCGGCAGCTGCACGCCGGGGTTCTCCGCCGCGATCGCCGGGTCGTTCCAGGTGGTGATCTGCCGGTTGAAGACCTTCGCGATCGTGGCCGGCGACATCCGGAGGGAGTCGACGCCCTCCAGGTTGAACACCACCGCGATCGGCGAGATGTAGAGGGGCATCTGGATCACGTTGTCCGGACCGCCGCAGATCTGCTGCGCGACCGGCAGCTCCTCCTCGTCCAGGGCGGCGTCGCTGCCCGCGAACTGCACCGCACCGGCCGTGAACTGGGTGCGGCCCGCACCCGAACCGGTGGGGTCGTAGTTGACGTCGGCGTCGGGCGCGATGCTCGTGAAGCCCGCGATCCAGGCTTCCATCGCGGCCTGCTGCGAGGAGGCGCCTGCCCCGGCGATGCTGCCGGAGACCTCGCTCGCGGCCGCCCCGTCGCCGCCCCCTCCGGCGGGAGGGGCGGACTCGTTGGCCGGGGCACAGCCCGCGAGCAGCAGTGCGCTGCCGGCGACGGCGCCGATCGCGGCGAGTCGGGCACGGGAGCCGTGCCGCAGGGTTTTCACCTGTGTTCCTCCGTACGTGAGTTCCCGTGCAACGGGCTCGGCGGCTCTCCGGGCCGCTCGCCGCGAACGGTAGGTAAGGCCGGTGGACGGACCTCGCCGTCCAGGTGAACGGAGGATGAACAGGTCCCCCGGGTGAGCGAGGACACTCACGCAGGGTTGATCGTGATCCGCCCGTGACCTGGGACGACGTGATCACGAACGGGGGGCGGCTCGGTTGCCGCCGGGTGAACGACCGTCATCGGCCGTACGACACGTCGACCTTCCAGGGCCGGAAACCCAGGCGGGTGTAGAGCCGCACCGCGGGCTCGTTGTCCGCCTCGACGTAGAGCATGACGTCGGCGAGCCCGCGCTCGCGCAGGTGGCGCAGCCCGGCGAGGGTGAGCGCGGCGCCCAGCCGCATGCCCTGCGCCGCCGGGTCGACGCCCAGCACGTAGACCTCGCCGATCGGCTCGGGGTCGGTGTGCACCTTGGTCCAGTGGAACCCGAGCAGCCGGTCCGACGCGTCCACGGCCAGCAGGAACCCCTCCGGGTCGAACCACGGCTCGGCCTCCCGCAGCCGCAGCTGGGAGCGGTCCCAGCCGCCCTGCTCCGGGTGCCAGGAGAAGGCGGCGTTGTTGACGCGGAGGAACTCCTCGTCGTCCTGGCCCGGCACGAAGGCGCGCAGGCGCACGCCCTCGGGCAGCTCGGGCTCGGGGACCGGCTCGGACAGGCTGCGGCGCATCTGCCACAGCTCGCGCACGGGCCGGAAGCCGAGCCGCTCGGCGAGCGCCACCGCCCCCGGGTGACGGCCGTGGGCCCAGACCCGCAGCGTGCCGCCGGTGCGCGCGAGCAGCTCCTCGACGATCCGCCTGCCGATGCCCAGCCTGCGGTGCTCGGGGTGCACCACGAGCTCGGCCACCTGCTCGGCGGTGTCGAGCTGGGCGACGCCGCGCAGCGCGCCGCCCTCGACGGCGAGCAGGTGCGCGGCCTCGGCGTCGCCGAGGTGCATCAGCACGTGCTCACCCAGCGGCGGGGTGCCGTCGGCCTCCGTCGCCGCGGCGGCGAGCGCCCTGACCTCGGCGGCCTGCGCCTCGTCCAACCCGGCCCGCCACGACAGCTCGATCACGCCGACGACGCTACCGCGCCGGCGGCCGGCTCACTGCCGGCCCGCGACCTCCGACACCCGCTCGCGACGACCCCGGTCGTCCTCCTCGTCGTTCCCGCGGCCGCCGCCGTCGTCGTCCAGGAGGTCGACCTGGGCCTGGCCCAGCCCGCTGCGGGTCGGACGGACGAACTTGTAGCCCACGTTGCGGACGGTGCCGATCATCCCCTCGTGCTCGGGGCCGAGCTTCGCCCGCAGCCGCCGGACGTGCACGTCGACGGTGCGGGTGCCGCCGAAGAAGTCGTAGCCCCACACCTCCTGCAGCAGCTGGGCGCGCGTGAAGACCCGACCCGCGTGCTGCGCGAGGTACTTGAGCAGCTCGAACTCCTTGTAGGTCAGCTCGAGCAGGCGCCCGCGCAGCCGCGCCGCGTAGGTCGCCTCGTCGATGACGAGGTCGCCGAGCACGAGCGCACCGCCGTCGCGGCCCGAGTCGTTGCCCGGCCGCGACTTGAGCAGCCGCAGGCGGGCGTCCACCTCGGCGGGGCCCGTGGTGGGCAGTAGGATCTCGTCGACGACCCACTCCCCGGACACGGCCACCAGGCCACCCTCGGTGAGCACGGCGATGACGGGGACGTCGGTGCCGGTGCTGCCGAGCAGCCGGCACAGGCTGCGGGCCGCCACGAGGTCGGTGCGCGCGTCGACGAGCACCGCGTCGTGCGGACCCGCGTCGAGCAGCGCCGCCACCTCGGGGGCTGCGGTGCGGACGCCGTGCGGGAGCAGGGTGAGGGCGGGCAGCACGGACCCCGGATCGGGGTCAGCCGTCAGCAACAGGAGTTCCACGTTACGTGCCTCCTCTCCCACCGGGAACCGGGCCGCCCGCTGCGGCCCATCCTCAAGAGGACGGCGGGCAGCGCTGACGCACCGTTCACACCCGCGTGACCCGGCGGGAACACCACACGCGGATCGATGCAGGATAACCGGGTGACCGTGGATCACACGAGTCCCGCGGCGCAGGTCACGCCGGTTCCGATCACGGCGACGGCAGCCGACGGCGTTCCGCTCGCGGGTGTGCACCTGTCCCACGGGGCCGCCCCGCGGGGCGGTGCGCTCGTCGTCGCGCACGGGTTCACCCACCACACCCGGCACCCGACGACCCGCAGGCTGCTCGCGTCGCTCGCCGCCCAGGCCCCGGTCGTGGCCTTCGACATGCGCGGGCACGGCCGCTCCGGAGGCCGCACCACCGTCGGCGACCGCGAGCCCCTCGACCTCGACGCCGCGGTCGCCGCCGCGCTCGACCTCGGCTACGAACGGGTGGCCACGGTCGGGTTCTCCCTCGGCGCCGCCGTCGCGCTGCGCCACGCGGTCGCGGGAGCCCACCGGCCGGCCGCCGTCGTGGCCGTGAGTTCCCCCGCCCGCTGGTACGCCCGGGAGACCGCGGCCATGCGCCGGGTGCACTGGCTGCTCGAGCAGCCGCACGGCAGGCTGGCCGCCCGCGCCCTCGGGGTCCGGCTCGACGGCGGGTGGGAGGTCGTGCCGCCCTCCCCGGTCGAGATCGTCGCCGACGTCGAGGTGCCGCTGCTGCTCGTCCACATCGCGGGCGACCGCTACTTCCCGGCGGCGCACGCCCGCGCGCTCGCGGCCGCGTCCGGCGGGCGGGCGCAGCTGTGGGAGGAGCCGGGCGGCGGGCACGGGGAGAGCGGAACCCACCCCGAGCTCGCCCGGCGCATCGCCCGATGGGCGCTCGCGGCCTGCAACCCGGATGACGGGCCCGAACCGGCTCGCTCTACCGTCGATGGCCTCAGCCCGGCGAAGCGCCGGGCCGCAAGGTCGGAGGTCGGATGAGGCGCCTGGTCATCGCGCTGCTCGTCCTGGTGGGGCTGTTCATCGCCGTGGACTTCGGGGCCGCCGCGCTCGCCGAGTCGGCGGTCTCGCGCCAGATGCGCGAGCAGATCGGGCTGGTCGACGACCCGTCCGTGCGCATCAACGGGTTCCCCTTCCTCACCCAGGCGATCTCCGGCGAGTACTCCAGCGTGGACGTCGACGCCACCCGGATCCGCGTGGGCGAGCTGCGGGAGCTGACCGTCCACGCGCAGCTGCGCGACGTCACCGCCCCGCTGCCGATGCTGCTCGGATCGGGCCCGAAGTCGCTGTCCGTCCGGGAGGTCGAGGGCACGGTCCGGATCCCGGCCGACGACATCGAGCGGCTCGTGCCGGGCATGGACGACCTGCGCATCGAGAACGTCGACGACTACGCCATCGAGCAGGCCGTCGAGGACGGCGCCGACAAGTCGCTGCGGACGATCGAGCCGGAGAACGCGGTGCGCCTCGTCGGCACCACCGCCCTGCTCGACGAGGAGACCGAGGTGTCGGTGATCGCCGCGCTCGAGCTCGTCGACGGGCAGGCGCAGATCGTGCCGCGCGACGTCCGGATCGGGGGCGACGACGCCGAGCCGCTCCCGCCCGCGGTGCAGCGGACGCTGACGCAGCGGTTCACGCTGCGCATCGACCCCGGCTCGCTCCCGCTCGCGGCCACGCCGACCCGGCTCCGCGCGGCGGGCGGGGCCATCGAGATCAGCGGGTACGCCGACGACCTCACCCTCGGCGACGCGGCCGTCTCGGCCACCGGGTGACCTGCCACCGATCCGGACTGCCGGGAACGGCCAACCTCGGCTACCCTCACCAGCGTGTTCTGGCCGCTGACCCGTCGCCGCGCAGTCGACCTGTGCCGCGTCGGCAGCTGCCTGTGTCGCGTCTCCTGAGCCTTCGCGTCTAGAACGCACCCCCTTCTCAGGAGCATCCGCATGTCCGCATCACCGCACACGTCTGCCGTGCCCCGGGCCGGCAGTCGAGTCGTGCACGCCCGAAACCGCTTCACCGACATCCAGGGAGCCACCGCATGAGTCGCCAGGACGTCCTGGTCACCGCAGACTGGGCTGAGAAGAACCTCGGCACCGACGGCATCGTCTTCCTCGAGGTCGACGAGGACACCACCGCCTACGACGGCGGGCACATCCCCGGCGCCGTCAAGATCAACTGGACCACCGAGCTCCAGGACCCGGTCCGCCGCGACATCATCGACTCGGAACAGTTCGGCAAGCTCCTGTCGGAGAAGGGCGTGAGCAACGACGACACCGTCGTGCTCTACGGCGGCAACAACAACTGGTTCGCCGCCTACGCCTACTGGCAGTTCAAGCTGTACGGCCACGAGAAGGTGAAGCTGCTCGACGGCGGGCGCAAGAAGTGGGAGCTCGACGGCCGCGCGCTCACCACCGACGTGCCCGAGCGCCCCACCACCACCTACAAGGCGAAGGAGCCGGACCTGTCGATCAGGGCCTTCCGCGACGAGGTCGTCGACGCGATCGGCAAGAAGAACCTCGTCGACGTGCGCTCGCCCGACGAGTTCTCCGGCAAGATCCTCGCCCCCGCGCACCTGCCGCAGGAGCAGTCGCAGCGGCCCGGCCACGTGCCCACGGCGATCAACATCCCGTGGAGCAAGGCGGCCAACGAGGACGGCACCTTCAAGTCCGACGAGGAGCTCGCCAAGCTCTACGCGGACGAGGGCTACGACGCCGACAAGCCCACCATCGCCTACTGCCGCATCGGCGAGCGCAGCTCGCACACCTGGGTGGTGCTGCACGAGCTGCTCGGCTACCGCGACGTCAAGAACTACGACGGCAGCTGGACCGAGTACGGCTCGCTGGTCGGCGTGCCGATCGAGCTGGGCGCGCCCGCGAAGAAGGGCTCCTGATGTGCGGCGCTCCTGACCAGGCGGTCGCCCTCCCGCCGGGCACCGACCTGACGAAGGAGACCGTGCTGACCGGCCGGGTCGTCGCGGGCGGCACCCCCGTGGGCGGCGCCTACGTGCGGCTGCTCGACGGCACCGGCGAGTTCACCGCCGAGGTCGTCTCGTCCGAGGCGGGCCAGTTCCGGTTCTTCGCCGCGCCCGGCACCTGGACCGTCCGCGCGCTCTCGCGCGCGGGCACCGGCCAGGCCGAGCTGAAGGCCGAGGGGCCCGGCATCCACCGGGCCGAGATCGCCGTCGCGTAGCCCGCTCCCGGATCGCAGCGGAGCCGCTCCCCGCCCGGGGGTCGGCTCCGCTGCGACCGGGTAGGGTTCGGCCGGTGCAGTGGTTGTTCACCGGCGTACTCCTGGCCACCTGCGCCGGGATCGTGACGTTCACCGGCTTCCTGCTGCGCCGGCTGTTCACGACGGCACCCGGCGCCCCCGACGTCCCCGCGGAGCCGGAGCCGTGAGCGGCGAGGACCTGAAGGGCACCGTGCCCGGCCCGACCAACGCCGCACCCGACTCCCCGCAGCGCAACCGGCCGCGGTTCGACGACCTGCCGATCCCCGACGACACCGCGAACCTGCGCGAGGGTCCCGACCTGCACGAACAGTGCATCGGGTTGCTCCCGCTGGTCGGCGTCTGGCGCGGCACGGGCGAGGTCGTCTACCCCACCATCGACGGCCCGCAGACCTTCGGGCAGCAGATCGTCTTCTCCCACGACGGCCGCCCCTTCCTCACCTACGAGGCCAAGTCGTGGCTGCTCGGCCCGGACGGCGAGGTGCTGCGCCCCGCCGCCCGGGAGACCGGCTTCTGGCGGCCGCAGCCGGACGGCGAGCTCGAGGTGCTCATCACCCACGCCACCGGCATCACCGAGATCTTCTACGGCCGCGCCCGCAACCTCACCTCCTGGGAGATCAAGACCGACGCGGTGGCCCGCACCGCGTCGGCGAAGGAGGTCGTCGGCTCCCACCGCCTCTACGGCATCGTCGAAGGCGGTGACCTGGCCTACGTGGACGAGCGCGCGATGGTCGGCCAGCCCCTCCAGCCGCACCTCTCGGCGCGGCTGAACCGCATCGCGGGCTGACCGTCAGGCCTGCTGCTGCGCGGGCGCGTCCGCCAGCAGCTCGTCCACCTCGGCCTGCGGCATCCGCGCCAGGCGGGCCAGCTGGTCGGGGCGCAGGCCGGCCGCGGCGAGGCGGCGCAGCACGTCGCGCAGGCCCGCCCGGCCCGCGCGCACCGCGTCGGAGAGGCGGTCCAGCTCGGCGAGGCAGTCCTCCAGTTCGACGGCGGCCCCGACGGCCCGCTCCGGGTCGTCGAGCAGCACGGCGAGCAGCCGGTCCCGCGCGTCGGACGCCGGGCCCGCCCGGTGGACCGACCGGTCGTGGTCGGGGCGCGGCACGGGCACCGGCGCGTCGACGGGCCCGTGGCCCGCGCTGGGCGCGTTTCCGTTGGCGCTCGGTGTGACAGGCGCGGGCGCCTCCTCGGCCGCCTCAGATCCGGCCTCAGGGCCCGGAGCACGAAGCCCCGCAGCGGGCGGCGGCGTGATGCCGGTGCCGTCGGGGTCGGTGGTCGCGGCGGGGTCCACGTCGTCGGCGGCGGGCGGGTCGTCGGCGGCGGGCGGGTCGGCGGGCCGCGGCGCGCTGCTCTCCTCGGCCGGGCCCGTCCCCGGGGTGTGCGGTGGGGTCGGGTCTCGCGGCGGCTGGTCGGCGGCGGGCCGCGGCGCGCCTGCCCGGCTCGCGGCGGCGCGCATGGCGAACGCCTGCGCCACCGCCTCGGCGACGGTGCGCCCCGAACCCGCCTGGGGGTGACGCGGTGGCGTGGGCTCCGGCGGGACCCGGTCGTCGCCCGCGGGCGGCTCGACGCGCGCGGTGACCTCCACCGGGCGCGGCGTCGGCGCGGCCAGGGGCTGCACCACCGGCCCGGCCACCGGCCGCGGCTCGGGCGACGGCGCAGACGCCGGCGCAGGAGACGGCGCAGGAGACGGCGCAGACGGCGGCTCGGCCGCTGACGGCGCAGGGGGAACGGACGGCACGGGCGTCTGCGCGGCCGGGTCGGGCGCGGGCTCCGCAGGCGCGGGCAGGGCCGCGGCGGCCTCCGCCCGCGGGCGCGCGGTCGGGTCGTCGACGGCGCGTTCGACGGCCTGCGGCCCCGGGGTCGCCGCGGGCGGTGCGGGCACGCGCTCGTCCGGCGGGACCCGGGTGGGGCCGCTCGCCTTCCGCCTGCGCACGGCAACCACCACGAGGATCGTCGCACCGACGAGCACTGCGCCCAGGCCCAGCATGACCAGCGCAGACGCCGACAAGGGCAGCTGCATGGTTGCGCACCGTACGCCTTTTCAGCTCACGGTGCGCAACAACGATCACCCGGAGCGTGATGCCGACGCGGACCGCTCCGAGCGCTCGGCGCCGCTCCCGGAGGGCGCGGAGGACTGCCGCCCCTGCTCCCCGGAGCCGCCCTGTCCGTCGCGCCGCGGCTCGTCCGGGCGCGACCCGGAGGCGGGCCGGGACGAGTTGCCCGTGGTCGCGGCGCCGTTCGCGGGCTTGTCGGTCTGCCGCGGCGGGGCCAGCTCCGAGGGCGGGATGGTCGGGACGAGCGCCGTGCGGTCGCCGCCGGGGCGGTCGTCCGGGCGCGCCCCGGGCTTCTGCTCGGCGCCGCCACTCTTCGCCTGATCGGATGACGCCCGGAACAGGTCACCGGACTCCTGCCCGCCGGCGGGACGGCGCTGCCCGTCACCCTGGGACGGGCTCGGCGAGCCGGCGTCCGGAGCGGACGGCCGCGCCCCGGACGCCTGCTGCTGGCCCGGGCGCGGTCCCGCCTGTTGGGCGGCCCCGTTGCCCCCGGACCCGGTGCCCCGCTGCGGGGACTGCGGCTGCTGCTGTCCGCCTGCGGGGCGCTGGGCGGAGGGCGCGTTCTGCCCCTGCTGGCCCTGGGACTGCTGGCCTTGCCCTTGACGCTGCGCCTGGCCCTGGTTCGGCGCCGGCGGGTTCGGGCGGCCCGGCGCCTGCTGACCGGCCGCGGCGCCCGGTGCGTTCGGGCGCTGGCCCGGCTGCTGCTGGTTCTGACCCTGCTGCTGGCCGCCACCCTGCTGCTTGTTCGGGCCCTGCTGGGTGTTCGGGGCGGACGCGTTCGTCCCGGCGGCCCCGGGCCCCGGGGTGCCCGGGCGGTTCGGGTTCTGCGCGGGCTGCGCGGGCCGCGCCTGCCCGGCCGAGCCGGGCTGCTGCCGCGCGCCGCCTGCCGACGGCGGCGCGGCGGGGCGGGCCGGTGATCCGGACGCGGAGCCGCCGGAGCCGGCGACGGCCGCCTTGCCCCGCGGCTGGGGCTGTTCCTGGCCCGTGGGCGGCTTCGGCGAGGCCGGGCCGGCCGGCGGGACCTGCGGTGCGGCACGCGTGAGGCCGTCGGCGGGCACCGGGCGCGCCGAGGCGTCCTTGCCGGGCTCGGCCGCGGGGCGAGCGGGCGGCTGCCCCTGCGGGTCCGCCGAGGGCCGCGGCCGCGGCGTGGGGGTGGCCTGCGGTCGGGGCGGCTGCGGGGTTCCGCCCTGCCCCTGCTGCTGCGGGGTCGGCTGCGGCTTGCCCGGGCTGGGCTTGCCGGGGCTCGGGGACGGCGGGGCGGCACCGGGGCGGGGCTGCTGGCCCTCCTTCGCGAGGTCGATGCGACCCGTCGGCGCCGCGAGCATCCCCTCCAGCTGCCCGCGCATCCGGGTGAGCTCCTTCAGCAGCGCGTCGCGCTGGCGCTGCAGGTCGGCGATCTGCGCGCGGACCTTCTCCTCCTCGGCCCGCGCCTGGGCGCGCGCCTTGTTGCGGATCTCGGCGGCCTCCTCCTCCGCCGCCTGGAGGATGCTCTGCATGCGGTCGGTGAAGCTGCCGACCACGTCGGGGGCGTCGCCCCGCTGCTGCGGTCCACCCGGCCCCGGACGGGGCGGGACGGGCCGCGGTCCGCCCGCCGCGGGCATGCCCCCGGGCGGGGAGACCATCGGGAGCGGGTGGCTGCGGGCCATCTCGAGGTCGGCGCGCATCCGCGCCACGACGCGCTGGAGCTTGGCCACGTGCTCGTCGACCTGCTTGCGGTCGTAGCCCCGGAGGACGACGTCGAAACGGGGGGCGCCGAGCGCGCCCGGATCACTCGTCATCCGTCGTCCCTCCCGAGCGTGGTAGCCCCTCCACCCGCCGAGGGTAGGTAGGTCCAGGCTCGCAAACCTGGTCGTTCACCCTGACGGAGCATACCGAGGACACCCGATCCTCCGATATCGGAGCGATGTAACCCGCGGTCCGCCGCCCGACACGCCGCGCACCGGAGCGCCTACCATCGACGCGGTGGACACCACGTCGGGCTCCGTGGAGAGCGGTCCGGCCGCGCTCCGCCGCACCCTGCACCAGCGGGGTCTGCGGATGACGCCACAGCGGCAGCTCGTGCTGGACGCCGTGCGCGACCTCGGGCACGCCACCCCGGAGCAGATCTGCACGCAGGTCCAGCAGTCGGCGCCCGCCGTCAACATCACCACCGTGTACCGGACGCTCGACCTGCTGGAACGGATCGGCCTGGTCCGCCACACCCACCTCGGCCACGGCGCCCCGACCTACTCCGAGCAGGAGCACCAGCACGTCCACCTGGTGTGCCACACCTGCGGATCGGTCACCGAGTCGCCCACCGACCTGATGGACGGGCTGGCCCAGCGGCTGCTCGACGAATCCGACTTCGCCCTGGACGCCGCCCACGTCGCGCTGTCCGGGCAGTGCGGCGCCTGCCGCAACGCCGAGGAGAACGCGCCGTGACCGAACTGCCGGGCACCGACAACGACCAGGGCCTCCCCGCGCACCGGGGCGACCCCCTCGCGGAGCAGCGCGCGATGGCCCGGGGCGCCGCCGTCGTCGACCGGAGCAACCGCGGGGTCGTCGCGGTCACCGGGCCGGAGCGGTTGAGCTGGCTGCACCTGCTGCTCACCCAGCACGTCAGCGAGCTGCCCGCCGACACCGGCACCGAGGCGCTCGTGCTGGACGCCCACGGCCGGGTGCTGCACCACATGGTGGTGGCGCACACCGCCGACACCGTCTTCCTCGACACCGAGCCCGGCGACGTGCCGGAGCTCGTCGAGTACCTGCAGAAGATGGTGTTCTGGTCGAAGGTCGAGCCCCGCGACGCCTCCTCCGAGCTCGCGGTGCTGAGCCTCGTCGGCCCCGACACCCCCGAGGTGCTGGCGAAGGCGGGCCTCCCGGCGCCGGAGCGCCCCCACGGCGTGGCCGCGCTGCCCGACGGCGGCTTCGTCCGCCGCATGGACTGGCCCGGCCAGGACGCCGCCGACCTGATCGTGCCCCGCGACGCGCTGGCGTCGTGGTGGGAGCGGCTCACCGCCGCCGGCGCGCGCGAGGCGGGCACGCTCGCGTTCGAGGCGCTGCGGGTCGAGGCGCAGCGCCCGCGCCTGCATCTCGACACCGACGAGAAGACGATCCCCCACGAGGTCGGCTGGATCGGCTCGGCCGTGCACCTGTCGAAGGGCTGCTACCGGGGCCAGGAGACGGTGGCCCGGGTGGCCAACCTCGGCCGCCCGCCCCGCCGCCTCGTGCTGCTGCACCTCGACGCGGGCGACGAGACGCTGCCGGTCCCGGGCGACCCGGTGCTCCGCGACGGGCGGGCCGTCGGCCGCGTCGGCACGGTGGCCGTGCACCACGAGCTGGGTCCGGTGGCGCTGGCCCTGGTCAAGCGCAACGTGCCCGCCGACGCCGAGCTGACGGCGGGGGCGGACGACCGGGTGGCGCCGGTGGCGATCGACCCGTCGTCGATCCCGCCGGAGCAGGACGCGCCGCCGCCCGGCCGCGCCGCCCAGCTGCGCGGCGGCCTGCGCGGCTGACGCACCCCGACGAACTCGGCGAGTCGCGGGCTGAACGCGGGCGAGTCGCGGGCTGAGTGCGCCCGTTTCGCCAGTTCGCTCGCACGTCGTCCCAACGACTGGGATCACGTCCCGGATCGCGGTACGCGGAACCTATGGTCGACCCATGGGCTCGGGGCCTCGGTACCGGTGGGTCGTGCTGATCGTGGGCACGGCCGCGCAGGCCGCCACCGCCTACTTCCTCGGGCTCGCCGCCGTCACCCCCGCCCTGCGCGAGCACTTCGGGCTGGGCGTCGCCGGGGTCGGCGTCCTCATCGGGCTGGCCTCCGCCGGGCTGATCCCGACGCTCATGGCGTGGGGCAGCGCGGCCGACCGGTTCGGCGAGCGGTGGGTGATGGCCTCCGGGCTGCTCGGCGCCTCCGCGACGCTCGGCGTCCTCGCCCTCGTCGACGACGCGATCGCGGCCGGGGTGCTGCTGGTCGTGGCCGGGGCGTTCGGGGCCAGCGTCAACGCGGCGAGCGGGCGCGCCGTGCTCACCTGGTTCCCCGCGACCGGCCGCGGCACGGCGATGGCGATCCGCCAGACCGCCGTGCCGCTGGGCGCCGCGGTCGCGGCCGTCGCGCTCCCCGCGATCGCCGACGCGGGCGGGGTGCCCGCGGTGTTCGCGGCGCTGTCGGCCACCTGTCTCGCCGCCGGGGCGGCCGTCGCGGCGTTCATCCGCGAACCACCGGGGCGGCGCGCGGGCGGGGCACGCCCGGCCGCGCGGGCCCGCGAGGTGCTGGCCGATCGGCGGCTGCAGCGGCTGAGCCTGGCCGGCCTGCTGCTCGTCGTGCCGCAGTTCCTCGGATCGGTGTTCCTGGTGGAGGTGCTGCACGGCGCGGCGGGGTTCTCCCTCGCCGTCGCGGGAGGGCTGCTGGGCCTCACCCAGGTGCTCGGCGCCGCGGGCCGCCTGGCGAACGGCGCGTGGTCCGATCGGGTGGGCAGCAGGCTCGGCCCGCTGCGGATCGTCGCGGTGGCGGTGGCGGCGGGCTTCGCGCTCTCGGCCGTCCTGCGCCCCGGGCCCGGGGTGCTGCTCGCCGCCGCCCTCGTCCCGGCGGCGGCGCTCGCGATCAGCTGGAACGGGCTCGTGTTCACCGCGGCGGGCGAGCTGGCACCGGAGGGCAGGGCGGCCACCGCGATGGCGATGTCCAACACCGCGAACTACGCGGCGGGCGCCGCGGCCCCCGCCGTCGGCGGGCTGGTGGCCGACCTCGCCGGCTGGTCGGCGATGCTCGCGATGGGTGCTCTCGCCGCGCTCGGCGCCGTGCTCGCGCTGCGGCACCTCGTAGAATCGAGCGCGGAGGCACTGCCGGGCTGAGCCCGGCGGGTGCCGCCCGGTCGAGCGGCGGGAGGTCGGATCACCCCGTCGGAGCCAGCCCAGCGGGTGACCTCACACGCGTGCGACGTCACATCACCGGTGCCACGTCGCACTCCTGCCGGTTCGCAAGGTACGGTGAACACCAGGAGATTGATGAGATGAATGGGGCCGCCGAGACATCCGGCCGCCCCTTCCCTGTTGTAAGGGGGACCAGCCATGGGGCGCGGACGAGCCAAGGCCAAGCAGACCAAGGTGGCCCGTCAGCTCAAGTACAGCTCCCCCACCATGGACCTCGACGCTCTGCAGCGCGAGCTCGGGGGTGCGGCACCCCGCAACCGTGAGGCGGAGGACGACTACTACGCCGACCCCTACGCTCCCGCGGAGGACGACGAGGACGAGGCCCCTCAGCGGCGCTACCGCTGAGCGGGTCGCCTGCAGCCTGGTGGGGGGTTGGCGCAGGTGAGCGGGCCCATGCGGGTCAGCTGGTCAGTGTGAGCGCGAAGGAGTACCGGCTCGCGCGGTAGATGTGCGAGCCGTACTCCACCGCGCGACCGCCGGCGTCCCACGCCGTGCGCGTCATGGTCAGCACCGGGGCACCCCGCGCGTCACCCAGCAGCCGAGCCTCGGCTGCGGTCGCCGCGCGGGCTCCGACCACCTGGTCGGCCATCCGGGGCACGTAACCCGCGGCGCGCAACAGCTCGTAGAGCCCGCGCGCCTCGAGGTCGTCGCGGCGCAGCCGCAGCACGTCCAGCGGCACCGCGTTGTGCATGAGCGCGAGCGGTTCGCCGTCGGCGAACCGCAGCCGCTCGACCCACGTGACCTCGGTGCCCTCCGGCACGCCCAGCGCGTCGGCGACCTCGCCGCACGCCGGGCGGACGTCGAGGTGCCGGACCTGCGTCGTGGGCCGCTTGCCCGCCTTCACCAGATCGTCGTGGAGGCTCGACAGCTCGACGGGCCTGCGCACCTTCGGGTGCACGATCTGGGTCCCGATCCCCCGCTTGCGCACGAGCACGCCGCGTTCGACCAGGTACTGGATCGCGCGGCGCATGGTGGACCGGGAGACCCCGAGCCGCTCGGCGAGCTCCACCTCGTTCTCCAGCCGGCCGCCGACCGGCAGCTCCCCGCTCTCGATGAGCTGCTCGAGGCGGCGCGCCACCTGGAAGTAGAGGGGAACCGGGCTGGAGCGGTCGAGCGCCGGGACCTGCATACGCCTCCCCCAGGGACTTTCGGCACTATGTCATGACAAAGTGTTGACAGGTTTGGCGGGTCAGAGTACACCTGAGCCGCGTGTTCCGGGTCACTTCGGACGCGGACTCGAAGGGGAGGGTGATGGCGGGGTTCGAGGTCCTCACCATGGGCCGCATCGGCGTGGACGTGTACCCGCTGCAGACCGGCGTCTCGCTGCGCGAAGTGCAGACGTTCGGCAAGTACCTCGGCGGGAGCGCCACGAACGTGGCGGTCGCCGCAGCGCGCCACGGCCGGCGCAGCGCCGTGATCAGCCGGACCGGCAAGGACCCGTTCGGCGAGTTCATCCACGACGCCCTGCGCGGCTTCGGGGTCGACGACCGCTACGTCACCCCCGTGGAGCACCTGCCGACGCCGGTGACGTTCTGCGAGATCTTCCCGCCCGACGATTTCCCGCTGTACTTCTACCGCTTCCCCAAGGCCCCCGACCTGGAGATCCACGCGGATGAGCTGGACATGGAGGCCGTCCGGGAGGCGGGCGTCTTCTGGGTGACCGGCACCGGCCTGTCCCAGGAGCCCAGCCGCGAGGCCACGCTCGCCGCCCTGCGGGAGCGGGGCAAGCGGGGCATCACCGTGTTCGACCTGGACTACCGCCCGATGTTCTGGCCGTCCCGCGAGGAGGCCCGGCGCTGGTACCAGGAGGCGCTGCCGTACGCCACGGTCGCCGTCGGCAACCTCGACGAGTGCGACACCGCGGTCGGCACCCGCGAGCCGGAGGCCGCCGCTGCTGCGCTGCACGAGGCGGGCATCGGGCTCGCGGTCGTCAAGCAGGGGCCCGCCGGGGTGCTGGCGTCGGACGGCACGACGCAGGTCGTGGTGCCGCCCGTGCCGGTCGAGGTCGTCAACGGGCTCGGAGCGGGCGACGCGTTCGGCGGCGGGCTCTGCCACGCGCTGCTGTCCGGCTGGGACCTGGAGCGCTCGATGCGGTTCTGCAACGCCGCGGGCGCGATCGTCGCGGGGCGCCTGGCCTGCGCCGACGCCATGCCCACGACCGACGAGGTCGAGGCCGTGCTGCGGGAGGAGGCAGTCCGTGCCGGCTGATCGGACGAGCACCGCCGAACGCCTGCAGGAGCTCGTCGAGCTGCGGGTGAACCACCCGGAGGCCGTCGCCGAGGCGGCCCGGCGCCGGCGCAGGCCGAGCTCGCTGCTGGGCGAGCACGGGAAGCTGATGATGATCGCCGCCGACCACCCGGCGCGCGGGGCGCTACGCGCCGGCGACCGGCCGCTCGCCATGGCCGACCGCACCGACCTGCTCGACCGGCTCTGCCTCGCCCTGTCCCGGCCCGGCGTCAACGGCGTCCTCGGCACCCCCGACGTGCTGGAGGACCTGCTGCTGCTCGGCGCGCTCGACGGGAAGGTCGTCGTCGGGTCGATGAACCGCGGCGGCCTCGCGGGCACGGCGTTCGAGATCGACGACCGGTTCACCGCCTACGACGCCGAAGGCATCGCCTCCGCCGGGTTCGAGGGCGGCAAGATGCTGATCCGCATCGACCCGGAGGACCGCTCCACCGCCGCCACGCTCGAGTCGTGCGGGCGCGCGGTGACCGAGCTGGCCGCGCGGCACCTCATGGCGATGGTCGAGCCCTTCATCGCGCACCGCGTCGACGGGCGGGTGCGCAACGAGCTGACCACCGAGGCCATGATCCGCGCCTCGACGGTGGCCGCCGGGCTGGGCAACACGTCCGCCCACACCTGGCTCAAGGTTCCGATCGTCGACGAGATGGAGCGTGCGATGGCCGCAACGACCCTGCCCGCCCTGATCCTCGGCGGGGAGGTGACCGAGGACCAGGACGCGGCGTTCGCGAGCTGGAGCAAGGCGCTCGCCCTGCCCACCGTGAAGGGCCTGGTGATCGGCCGGTCCCTGCTCTACCCGCCCGGCGACGACGTGGCGGCCGCGGTGGACGCGGCGGTGAGCCTGCTGTGAGCGCGCAGGTCGCCTCCGGGCGGAAGGTGGGGCCCGTGGTCCGCAGGGGCGAGACCGCCGACGGCCCCTTCTCGCTCGTCATCACGCCGGAGAACGCCGGGTGGGCCTACAGCTCCTTGCGGGTGCTCGAGCTCGCCCCCGGCCAGACCCACTCGTTCGCGACCGGCGAGGACGAGATGGTCGTGCTGCCGCTCTCGGGCGGTTGCCGGGTCACCTGCGACGGCGAGTCGTTCGAGGTCACCGGTCGGCGTAGCGTCTTCACCCGGGTGAGCGACTTCGCCTACGTGCCGCGGGACGCCGAGGTCACCGTGTCGTCCGCGGGCGGCGGGCGGTTCGCGCTCCCGGCCGCCCGGGCCACGCGGCGGCTGCCCGCGCGCTACGGCCCGGCCGAGGGCGTGTCGGTCGAGCTGCGCGGCGCCGGCCAGGCGAGCCGGCAGGTCAACAACTTCTGCAACCCCGAGACCTTCGAGGCCGACAAGCTCATCGCCGTCGAGGTGCTCACCCCGGCGGCGAACTGGTCGTCGTTCCCGCCGCACAAGCACGACGAGCAGCGCGAGGGCGAGGCGCAGCTCGAGGAGGTCTACTACTTCGAGGTGGACCGCGACGGCCCCGCCTACCAGCGCGTCTACACCTCCGGCCCGGGCCGGGAGATCGACGTGTGCGCCGAGGTGCGCAGCGGCGACACCGTGCTCATCCCCTACGGCTGGCACGGCCCCTCGATGGCGACGCCGGGCTACGACCTCTACTACCTCAACGTCATGGCCGGTCCGAGCCCGGACCGGGCCTGGCTCATCTGCGACGACCCCGAGCACGCCTGGGTGCGCGGCACCTGGGAACACCAGGAGGTCGACCCACGCCTGCCGCTCACGACGACGGAGGAGAAGCAGTGAAGCTGACCGTGGCCCAGGCCGTCGTGCGGTTCCTGGCGAACCAGTACAGCGAGCGCGACGGCGTGCAGCACCGGCTCATCCCGCGCTGCTTCGGGATCTTCGGGCACGGCAACGTGGCCGGGCTCGGGCAGGCCCTGCTGGAGGCGACGCGCACCGGCATCGACCTGCCCTACCACCTCGCCCGCAACGAGCAGGGCATGGTGCACACCGCCGTCGGCTACGCGCGGATGCGCAACCGGCTGCAGACGATGGTCTGCACCGCCTCGATCGGGCCCGGCTCGACGAACATGGTCACCGGCGCGGCGCTCGCCACCACCAACCGGATCCCGGTGCTGCTGCTGCCGTCGGACGTGTTCGCCACCCGCGTCGCCAACCCGGTGCTGCAGGAGCTGGAGGACCCCCGCACCTACGACATCTCGGTCAACGACGCGTTCCGGCCGGTCTCGCGGTTCTTCGACCGGATCTGGCGGCCCGAGCAGCTGCCCTCGGCGCTGCTCGGCGCGATGCGGGTGCTCACCGACCCGGCCGAGACCGGTGCGGTGACGATCGCCCTGCCGCAGGACGTGCAGGCCGAGGCCTACGACTGGCCGGAGGAGCTGTTCGAGCCGCGGGTGTGGCACATCCCGCGCCCGGCGCCCGAGCCGGCCGCGCTGGCCAGGGCCGCCGCGCTGATCCGGTCCGCCGAGCGGCCGCTCGTGGTCGCGGGCGGGGGCGTGCACTACAGCGAGGCCACCGACGCCCTGCGCCGGTTCGCCGAGGCCACCGGCATCCCGGTGGCCGACACCCAGGCGGGCAAGGGCGCGCTGCTGTGGGACCACCCCCAGGCGGTGGGCGGCGTGGGCGCCACCGGCTCACCGGTCGCGAACAAGCTGGCCAGGGAGGCCGACGTCGTGATCGGCGTCGGCACCCGCTACAGCGACTTCACCACCGCGTCGCGCACCGCGTTCCAGCACCCGGACGTGCGGTTCGTGAACCTGAACGTGGCGGCGTTCGACGCGGCGAAGCACGCCGGCGAGATGCTCGTCGCCGACGCCCGCGCCGGGCTCGAGGCGCTCACCGAGGCGCTCGCCGGCTACCGGTGCGCCTCGACCTGGGACACCGGCGAGTGGAACCGCAGGGTGGACGAGGCCTTCCACCTGGGCCACCAGCCGCTCCCGGCGCAGTCCGAAGTCCTCGGCGCCCTCAACGAGGAGATGGCCCCCACGGACGTGGTCGTGCAGGCGGCCGGGTCGATGCCCGGCGACCTGCAGCGGCTGTGGCGCGCCAAGGACGCCAAGCAGTACCACGTGGAGTACGCCTACTCCTGCATGGGCTACGAGATCGCCGGCGCGGTCGGGGTCAAGATGGCCGCCCCCGACCGCGAGGTGTTCGCCCTGGTCGGCGACGGCTCGTACCTGATGATGGCGAGCGAGCTCGTCACCGCGGTGGCCGAAGGGATCAAGATCAACATCGTCATCGTGCAGAACCATGGGTTCGCATCCATCGGCTCGCTGTCGGAGTCGGTGGGCTCCCAGCGGTTCGGCACGTCCTACCGCTACCGCAACCCGGAGTCCGGCCTGCTCGACGGGCCGACGCTGCCGGTCGACCTCGCGGCCAACGCCGAGAGCCTCGGGGCCGACGTGATCCGGGTCCGGACGATCGAGGAGTTCCGCGAGGCCATCGCGCGCTCCCGCGCGTCGGACCGCACCACCGCGATCCACATCGAGACCGACCCGCTCGCACCCGCCCCGGACTCCGACAGCTGGTGGGACGTGCCGGTCGCCGAGGTCGCGCAGCTCGACACCACCACGGCCGCCCGCAAGACCTACGAGGCGCACAAGGTCGACCAGCGCCCGCTGATCGGAGGCAACCGGCAATGAGGACCGTCACCCACTGGATCGGTGGCAAGCCCACCACCGGCGAGTCCACCCGGACGGGCCCGGTCTGGAACCCGGCCACCGGCGAACAGCAGGCCGAGGTGCTGCTGGCGAGCCCCGCCGACGTCGACGCCGCGGTGCAGGCGGCCGCGGCGGCGTTCCCGTCCTGGTCGCAGTCGTCGCTGTCCCAGCGGACGAAGATCCTGTTCAAGTTCCGCGAGCTGGTCGCCGCCCGCACCCAGGAGCTCGCCGAGATCATCTCCGACGAGCACGGCAAGGTGGTCTCGGACGCCCGCGGCGAGGTGCAGCGCGGCCTCGAGGTGGTCGAGTACGCCTGCGGCATCCCGACCCTGCTCAAGGGCGAGTACTCCGACCAGGTCTCCACCGGCGTCGACCTGTTCTCGTTCCGCAACCCGCTGGGCGTCTGCGCCGGCATCACGCCGTTCAACTTCCCGGCGATGGTGCCGATGTGGATGCACCCGGTCGCGATCGCGTGCGGCAACACGTTCGTGCTCAAGCCGAGCGAGCGCGACCCGAGCGCCTCCCAGCTGGTGGCCGAGCTGTGGGCGGAGGCGGGCCTGCCCGACGGCGTGTTCAACGTCGTGCACGGCGACAAGGAGGCCGTCGACGCGCTGCTCGACCACCCGGGCGTCGCGGCGATCTCGTTCGTCGGCTCCACCCCGATCGCGCAATACATCCACCAGCGGGCCTCGGCGAACCGCAAGCGCGTGCAAGCGCTGGGCGGGGCGAAGAACCACGCCGTCGTGCTGCCCGACGCCGGGCTCGACTACGCCTCCGACCACCTGGTCGCGGCGGCGTTCGGGTCCGCGGGCGAGCGCTGCATGGCGATCTCCGCCGCCGTGGCGGTCGGCTCGGCGGCCGACGAGCTCGTCGCCGCCGTCAGCGAGAAGGCGCGCGCGGTCAAGGTGGGACCGGGCCGGGACCCGGAGAGCGAAATGGGCCCGGTCGTCACCGCCGCCGCGAAGGAGCGGATCGTCGGGCTGATCGGCAGCGGTGCCGAGCAGGGAGCCGAGCTCGCCGTGGACGGACGCGGCTACACCGTGCCCGGCTACGAGAACGGCTTCTTCGTCGGCCCGACCGTCATCGACAAGGTGCGGCCCGAGATGGACGTGTACCGGGAGGAGGTCTTCGGCCCGGTGCTCTCGGTGCTGCGGGCCGACACCGTGGACGCGGCCATCGAGCTGGTCAACTCCAACCCGTACGGCAACGGCACCGCGATCTTCACCTCGTCCGGCGAGGCGGCGCGGCGGTTCCAGCGCGGCGTCAACGTCGGGATGATCGGCATCAACGTCCCGATCCCGGTGCCGATGGCCTACTACTCCTTCGGCGGGTGGAAGGACTCGCTGTTCGGCGAGCACCACATCCACGGCCCGGAAGGCGTGCAGTTCTACACGCGGGCCAAGGTCGTGACCTCCCGCTGGCCGCACGTGGAGCACCCCATCGACGCGAGCTACCACTTCCCGACGGCGACGTGACCATGGCGAACCTCGACCGACTCACGCTGGCGACCGCCCCCGACTCGTGGGGCGTGTGGTTCCCGTCCGATCCCAAGCAGGTCAGCTGGAAGCAGTACCTGGACGAGATCGCGCAGGCGGGCTACCTGTGGACCGAGCTCGGTCCGTCGGGCTTCCTCCCGCAGGACCCGGCCCGGCTGCGCGACGAGCTGGACGCCCGCGGCCTGCGGGTCTGCGGCGGCACGATCTTCGCGGGCCTGCACCGCGGGTCGGAGGCCCTCGACGAGGCGATCGAGAAGTGCAGCAAGGAGTCCCGGCTGCTCACCGCGCTCGGCGCCCGCCACCTGGTGCTGCTGCCCGAGCAGTACACCGACATGCACAGCGGTGCGGCGCTGCAGCCCGGTGAGCTGGACGCCGAGCAGTGGAAGAACCTCGTCACCGGCTACGACCGCCTCGGCAAGTACCTCGCCGAGGAGTTCGGCGTCGAGCTGGTCTTCCACCCGCACGCCGACACCCACGTCGACACGCAGGACCGGGTGGAGCGCTTCCTCACCGACACCGACCCGCAGTACGTGAACCTGTGCCTGGACACCGGGCACATCTCCTACTGCTTCGGCGACAACCTCGCCATCATCGAGAAGTTCGGGGAACGGATCCGCTACGTCCACCTCAAGCAGGTCGACCCGGCGGTCCGGGAGCGGGTCCGCGCCGAGAAGCTCTCGATGGCCGAGGCGGTTCCGCTCGGGGTGATGGTCGAGCCGCCCTACGGCGAGCCCGACATGCCGCCGCTGCTCGACGCGCTGGCCCGGTTGGACACCGACCTGTTCACGGTGGTCGAGCAGGACCTCTACCCGGTCGAGCCGCACATCCCGCTGCCGATCGGGGCTCGCACCGCGGGCTACTTCCGGGCCTGTGGACTCGGCCCGGTCCGCAGGTGGCCCTACTGACCCATCCCCAGCCGCCGCCTCGGCAGGCTGTGCACTGGAAGGAAGAACTCAAAGATGAGTACCAGGAAGACGATGCGCTCCTTGGCGGTGGCCGCGGCACTCGGCCTCGCGCTCGCGGCGTGCAGCAGCCAGGGTGGCGCCCGACAGGAGCAGGGTGGTGGGGACGCTCCCGCCGGCAACGTCGGCGGGGAGCAGTACACGATCGCGATGATCACCCACGAACAGCCCGGCGACACGTTCTGGGACCGGATCCGCGCCGGCGCCGAGGACGCGGCCCGCGCCCTCAACGTCGATCTGCGCTACTCCAACGGCGCGCAGGCGCCCGAGCAGGCGACGCTGGTGCAGAACGCGATCGACAGCCAGGTCGACGGCATCGCCGTCACGCTGGCCCAGCTGGAGCAGGTCGGCCCGGCGGCCAAGGCGGCCGCCGACCGGGGCATCCCGGTCGTGGCGTTCAACGCCGGCCTGGAGGACTACGAGCGTTTCGGCGCGAAGATGTACTTCGGCTCCGACGAGATCGTCGCGGGCCGCGCCGCGGGCGAGCGGCTGGCCCAGGACGGTGCGCAGAAGGTCATCTGCGTGGTCCAGGAGCAGGGCCACGTCGCGCTCGAGGCGCGCTGCGCCGGTGTCCGGGAGAGCTTCCCGAACACCGAGAACCTCTACGTCCAGGGCACCGACCTGCCGTCGGTGCGCTCGACGATCGGCGCGAGGCTGCGGGAGGACCCGTCGATCACGCACGTGATCGCGCTGGGTGCCCCGTTCGCCCTCACCGCGCTCGAGGCCGTGTCCGACGCGGGCAGCCAGGCGAAGGTCGCGACGTTCGACCTCAACGTCGACGCCGCGCAGGCCATCCAGGAGGGCCGGATCATGTTCGCCGTCGACCAGCAGCCGTACGTCCAGGGCTACATGGCCGTGACGTCGCTCTGGCTGAACCTGAGCAACGGCAACGACATCGGCGGGGGCGGCCCGGTGCTCACCGGCCCGTCGTTCGTCGACTCCACCAACATCGACCAGATCCTGACCTACGCGCAGAACAACAAGCGCTAGTCCCTCCCAGGGGGAGCCGGGCCGCCGGCTCCCCCTGGCTCCACCCGACCCTCCCTGGAGCCGGCCATGAGTACACCCGTGGCAACCCAGCCGTCCCCTCCGACGCCGACCGCTGAGGTCGAGCGCCCCAAGAAGCCGCTGCTGTCCAGGCTGCTCACCCGGCCGGAGGTCGGGTCGCTCGCGGCCGCCATCGCGATCTTCATCTTCTTCTTCGCGATCGCCGAGCCGTTCCGCACGCTGCCGGCGCTGTCGACCGTGCTGTACGCGAGCTCGTCGATCGGCATCGTCGCCGTCGGCGTGTCCCTGCTGATGATCGGCGGCGAGTTCGACCTGTCGGCCGGCGTCTCGGTCGTGACCGCGGCGCTGACCGCGTCGATGTTCAGCTACCAGCTCACCGCGAACCTGTGGGTCGGGGTGGTCGTGAGCCTGATCCTGATGCTCGCGATCGGGTTCTTCAACGGTTACCTGGTGGTGAAGACCGGCATCCCGTCGTTCCTGATCACGCTGAGCACGTTCTTCATGCTCAGCGGCATCAACCTCGGCGTCACGAAGCTGATCACCGGCACGGTCGCCACCCAGAACGTCGCCGACATGGACGGGTTCGCATCCGCCCGGGCGATCTTCGCGTCGGAGTTCGCCCTCGGCGGGGTGACCATCCGGGTCACGGTGCTCTGGTGGTTCTTCTTCGTGGCGCTCGCCACCTGGATCCTGCTGCGGACGCGCCTCGGCAACTGGATCTTCGCGGTCGGTGGGAACGCGGCCAGCGCCCGCGCGGTCGGCGTGCCCGTGGACAAGGTCAAGATCGGCCTGTTCATGGGCGTGGCCTTGATGTGCTGGTTCTACGGGATGCACATCCTGTTCGCGTTCAACACCGTGCAGTCCGGCCAGGGCGTCGGCAACGAGTTCCTCTACATCATCGCCGCGGTGGTGGGCGGCTGCCTGCTCACCGGCGGGTACGGCTCGGCGATCGGCGCAGCGGTCGGCGCGTTCATCTTCGGCATGACCACCCAGGGCATCGTGTTCGCCGGTTGGGACCCCAACTGGTTCAAGTTCTTCCTCGGCGCGATGCTCCTGCTCGCGGTGATGCTCAACCTCTACGTCAAGAACTACGCCACGAACCGGAGGAGCTGAGCGCCGTGACCGACACGATCGTGGAGCACGCGGACCGGAGCCTGAAGGTCGGCACGCCGCTGGTGGAGATGGAGGGCGTCGGCAAGTCCTACGGCGCGATCCGGGCCCTCGAGGACATCAACCTCACGGTGAACGCGGGCGAGGTCACCTGCGTCCTGGGTGACAACGGCGCCGGCAAGTCCACCCTCATCAAGATCATCTCCGGCCTGCACCCGCACACCGAGGGCGTGCTCAAGGTGGACGGGAAGGAGGTCCACTTCAGCTCGCCGCGGGAGGCGCTCGACCACGGCATCGCCACCGTGTACCAGGACCTCGCCGTCGTCGGGCTGATGGAGGTCTGGCGCAACTTCTTCCTCGGCTCGGAGATCCGCAAGGGCAACTACCCGCTCGCCCCGCTGGACGTGAAGGCCATGCGGGAGATCGCCGACGCCGAGCTGCGCAAGATGGGCATCGTCGTCAAGGACATCAACCAGCCCATCGGCACGCTGTCCGGCGGCCAGCGCCAGTGCGTCGCGATCGCGCGGGCGGTCTACTTCGGCGCGCGGGTGCTGATCCTCGACGAGCCGACCGCCGCGCTGGGCGTCAAGCAGTCGGGCGTGGTGCTCAAGTACACCGCCGCCGCCCGCGACGCAGGGCTGGGCGTCGTGTTCATCACCCACAACCCGCACCACGCGTTCCTGGTCGGCGACCACTTCATCATCCTCAAGCTCGGCCGGCGCGTGCTGGACAAGAAGCGCGACGAGGTGACCCTCGAGGAGCTCACGGCCGAGATGGCGGGCGGCCAGGAGCTCGCCGAGCTCTCCCACGAACTCAAGCGGTAGAGGAGTACCCGAGTGACACTCGACGTCGGCGTCATCGGCACCGGCATGATCGGCCAGGACCACATCCGCCGCATCTCCACGGTGCTGTCGGGCGCCCGGGTGGCCGCGGTGACCGACGTGGACCTCGACCGCGCCCGCGCGGTCGCCGACGGCGTGCCCGGGGCGGTGGTGCACGAGACCGGGCAGGCGCTGATCGAGGACCCCCGCGTCGACGCCGTGGTCGTCACGTCGTGGGGACCGACGCACGAGGAGTACGTGCTCGCCTCGATCGCGGCCGGCAAGCAGGTGTTCTGCGAGAAGCCGCTCGCCACCACCCGCGAGGCGTGCGACCGCATCGTCGACGCGGAGGTGGCCGCGGGCAGGCGCCTGGTGCAGGTCGGGTTCATGCGCCGGTTCGACCCGCAGTACCGGGCGATGAAGGCCGTGGTCACCAGCGGGGAGATCGGCGCGCCGCTGCTCATGCACGCGGCGCACCGCAACCCCTCGGTGCCGGACTTCTTCACCAGCGACATGACGATCAACGACTCCACCGTGCACGACATCGACGTCGCGCGGTGGATGTTCGACGACGAGATCGCCGCCGTCACCGTCGTGAAGGGCCGGATCAGCCGGAAGGCGAAGCCGGGGTTCAACGACCCGCTGCTCGTGCTGCTGGAGATGCGGGGCGGCGTCGTGGTCGACGTCGAGGCGATGGTGAACGCCGGCTTCGGCTACGACATCCGCGGCGAGGTGGTCTGCGAGGACGGCACCGTCGAGCTCTCGGAGAGCGCGGGCGTCATCGTCAAGCAGTCCGGGCGGTACTCCGGGCGGGTGCCGGAGCACTGGAAGGAGCGCTTCGAGCGGGCGTTCGACCTGGAGCTGCAGGCCTGGGTGGACGCCGTCACCGCAGGCGGCACCACCGGCCCGAGCGCGTGGGACGGCTACGCGGCCACCGTCGTGTGCGAGACGGGCCTCGCCGCGCTGCGCAGCGGCAGGCGCGAGGAGGTGGTGCTGCGCGAGCGGCCCGACCTGTACGCCAAGGAGGGCCTGTGAGGAAGGTCGGCATCGGCGTCGCGGGCGTCGGCCGGATGGGCCGCATCCACGCGGTCGACCTCGTGTCCCGCTGCGCCAAGGCCGGCCTGGCCTGCATCTACGACGCCGACCGTGACCGGGCCGCGGCCCTGGCCGCCCAGCTGGACGTGCCGGTCGCGGCGAGCTTCACCGAGCTCCTCGACCACAGCGAGGCGGTCGTGATCGCCACCCCGACCGGCACCCACGCCGAGCTGACGGTGGCGGCGGCGCGCGCCGGCCGGCCCGTGTTCTGCGAGAAGCCCATCTCGTTGGACCGGGCCACCACGCTCGTGACGATCGAGGCGGTCGAGGCCGCGGGCGTGCCGTTCCAGGTGGGCTTCCACCGCCGCTTCGACCCGGACTGGGTGGCCGCGGCCGAGCGGATCGCCGCGGGCGAGCTCGGCCGGGTCACGCTGTTCCGCACGTCGCTGCGGGACATGAACCCGCCGAACCCGGCGTTCCTCGCGGGCTCGGGCGGGTTCTTCGTCGACGTCACCGTGCACGACCTCGACGTCGCTCGGTGGCTGGTCGGCGAGGTCGTCGAGGTCAGCGCGCACGGCGCCGCGTCCGACCCGGCGTTCGCCGAGCTCGGCGACATCGACACGGCCGTTGTCGTGCTGCGCTTCGCCAACGGCGCGCTCGGCGTCATCGACAACAGCCGCAGCGCCCGCTACGGCTACGAGTGCTCCACCGAGGTGATGGGCACCCTGGCCACCGCGCGGATCGACAACCCGCACCGCAGCGGGCTGGAGTGGCGCACCCCCGGCGCCGCGACCCGCGACATCGTGCGCGACTTCGAGGAGCGCTACCCGTACGCCTACGCCGCCGAGCTGGACGCGTTCGCCGAGTGCGTCCGCACCGGCGCCCCGCCGCGCGTCACCGGTCGCGACGCGCTCGCCGCGTTCGACCTCGCCGTCGCGGCCGACGAGTCCTGGCGCACCGGACGGCCGGTCGCCATCCCCCAGGGAGTGAACGCATGAGCAGCAACCGGATCGCGGGTGCCCCCATCTCGTGGGGCGTGTGCGAGGTGCCCGGGTGGGGCTACCAGCTGCCGCCGTCGCGGGTGCTCGCCGAGATGCACGACGTCGGGCTCGCGGCCACCGAGCTCGGACCGGACGGATTCCTGCCCTCCGACGCGGGCGCGGCCGCCGACGTGCTGGCGCGGCACGAGCTGCAGGCGATCGGCGGGTTCACCCCGCTGCTCCTGCACGTCCCCGGCCAGGACCCCGTCCCCGGTGTCGAGGAGCTGCTCACGACCTACGCCGCCACCGGCTCGAACGTGCTCGTGCTGTCGGCGGTCACCGGGCTCGACGGCTACGACGAGCGACCCGAGCTCGACGCCGAGGGGTGGCGCACCCTGCTGCGCAACCTCGACCGGCTCGACGCGCTCGCGGCCGACCACGGCGTGAAGGCCGTGCTGCACCCGCACGTGGGCACCATGGTCGAGAACGGCACCGACGTGCAGCGCGTGCTGGAGGGCTCGACCATCGCGCTCTGCCTCGACACCGGCCACCTGCTGATCGGCGGCACCGACCCCGCCGAGCTCACCCGCCAGGCACCGCACCGCATCGCGCACACCCACGTCAAGGACGTCGACCTCGGCCTCGCCCGCCAGGTGCAGTCCGGGCGGCGGACCTACACCGAGGCCGTGCGCGAGGGGATCTACCGCCCGGTCGGGCAGGGCGACGTCGACTTCGCCGCGATCGTGAGCCACCTGCGCGCCGAGGGCTACGACGGCTGGTACGTGCTCGAACAGGACACGATCCTCACCGAGGAGCCGGTCGGCGAGGGCCCGCTCGCCGACGTCCGCACCAGCGTCGCGACGCTGCAGGGACTGCTGGAGGGCGTTTCGGCGTCCCCGAAGGAGTGATGCACACCTCACCCGGAGGTGACACGCTCGGGCTCGTTGGGACGATAACCGCGGAAAGACGTCGACACCGAGACTCCGAGGGGGGCGCCACATGATCAATATTTCTGTGTCCTCGCGATCGCTGGCGGCTGCCCGCCGGGTCGACCCCAACGTGTCGCCGGCCGCGGTGCACGCCGCGGTGGAGGCCGCGATCGCCGAGCACACCCGCGAGCAGCGCCGGCGCCCCGTGGAGCCGCCGGAGGAGCACGACCCGGACGCCTAACCGGCTTCGGGTGAACGCGGCGGGGCCGTGGTCCCGCGGATCACGAGGTGCGGCTTCAGCACCACCTCCACCGGGTCGGTGCGCGCCCCCTCCAGCCGCTCCAGGGCCGCACCCACGGCGCGTTCGGCCTGCTCGGCGGCCTCCTGGCTGACCGTCGTGAGGTCGATGTGGGACAGGCGGGCCAGCTCCCCGTCGTCGTAGCCGATCACCGACACGTCCTGCGGCACCCGCACGCCCGCCCGCAGGAACACGTCGAGCAGCCCGATCGCGCTGCGGTCGTTGGCCGCGATCACCGCGGTCGGCAGCTCCGGCTCGTCCAGCAACGCGCGCGCCGCGGCGGCCCCGGCCGCCTCCACGGACCCACCGCGCAGGACGCGCCCGTCGACGCCGTGGCGCCGCACGGCCTCCAGGAAGCCCGTCCTGCGGTCGGCCGCCATGGCCGCCTCGCCGCCGTCGACGTGCACGATGCGCCGGTGCCCGAGGTCGACGAGGTGGTCGACCGCCTCCCCCACCCCGGCCTCGTCGGCGACCCGGACGACGTCGAACCCGTCGGGCGCGACGTGGCGGGCCACCACCACGACCGGCGCCCGGGTCGCGAGGGCGACCAGGTCGGCGGGCGGCAGCTCGGGGGCGAGCAGCAGCACCGCCTCGCACCGCATGTCGAGCAGCGCCTCCACCACCCGCGGCTCGTCCGAGACCGGGGTGATCGCGCTCAGCGCGACGGTGTACCCGTGCCGGTGCGCGGCGACCTGCACCTCCTCGGCGAGCTCCGCGCGGAAGGCGTCCCGCAGCAGCACCGGCACGCCGAGCAGCCGCGTGCGGCGGCGCGCGAGCAGGCTCGCGGTGCGGTCGGCCCGGTAGCCGAGGCGCTCGGCCGCGGCGAGCACGCGCTCCCGGGTCCGGGCGCTCGGGCCGGGGACGTCGCGCAGCACGAGGGAGGCCGAGGCGGTGGAGACGCCCGCCGCCGCGGCGACGTCCTCGAGCCGAGGCCTGCGCTGCACCTCCACCCCCTTGACAGCGGTCGACGTCGGGCGCATCGTAACGAACATCTCTTAAAGCGCTTTAAACGGGAGGTGAAGATGGCAACGACGCACGCCCCCGACACCCGGTGGACCGAGGCGGACTGCCGCCTCGACGACCTGCTCGAGGTGCTCTCCGACCGCACCGACCCGAGGGAGTTCCCGCTGGCGAGCGAGGTCGTCTCCGAGGTGCTCGTCTACGACGCCGCACGGCTGCTCGACGCGCGGGAGGAGGACGCGCGGGCCGAGCTCGTGCGCGCCTTCGCCGACGGGCCCGGCGTCGTCGTGATCCGCGGCGCCTTCCCCGACCAGGCCGTGGTCGACCGCGCCACCGCCGCGTTCGACGAGATGATCGCCGAGCAGCGCGCGAGCGGCGCGGTGGCGGGCGACCACTTCGCGAAGCCGGGCGCCAACGACCGGGTGTGGAACGCGCTGGAGAAGCTCGCCGTCCGGGCGCCCGAGGTGTTCGTCGAGTACTACGCCAACCCGGTCATCGCCCTGGTGTCGTCGGCCTGGCTGGGCCCCGGCTACCAGGTGACCTCCCAGATCAACGTCGTCAACCCGGGCGGGGATGCCCAGGTCGGGCACCGCGACTACCACCTGGGCTTCATGACGCCGTCGCAGATCGAGCAGTACCCGCCGCACGTGCACCAGCTCTCCCCGGTGCTCACCCTGCAGGGCGCGGTGGCGCACAGCGACATGCCGGTCGAGAGCGGCCCCACGATGTACCTGCCGCACTCGCAGAAGTACGGCCCCGGCTACCTGGCCACCGGCCGCGCGGAGTTCGCCGAGCACTTCGAGCGCAACCACGTCCAGCTCCCGCTGCGCAAGGGCGACGCGGCCTTCTTCAACCCGGCCGTGATCCACGGCGCGGGCGCGAACCGCTCGGCGGACATCCGGCGGATGGCCAACCTGCTGCAGGTGTCGTCGGCGTTCGGGCGCGCGATGGAGAGCGTCGACCGCGACCGGATCTGCCGCGCCATCTACCCCGCGCTGCAGCGCCACCCGGCGCCCGAGCCGGCGATCGCGGCGGCGGCCGAGGGCTACCCCTTCCCCACCAACCTCGACCTCGACCCGCCGGTCGACGGGCTCGCCCCGCCCAGCCAGGCCGACCTCGTCCGGCAGGCGCTCGCCGAGGGCTGGAGCCAGGAGAAGTTCGAGGCCGAGCTCACCGAGCACACCGCACGCAGGCGGACCGCCTGATGGGCCTCCTCGACGAGCGGGTGGTGCTCGTCAGCGGCGGCACCCAGGGGGTGGGCGCCGGGGTCGCCCGCGCCGCCGCCCGCGAGGGCGCGCGCGTCGTCGTCACCGGGCGGCGGCGGGAACCCGGCGAGAAGCTCGCCGCCGAGCTGCGCGGGAGCGGCACCGAGGCGCTGTTCGTGGCCACCGACGTCGCGGACGTGGCGCAGGCGCAGGCCTCGGTCGCCGCCACCGTCGAGGCGTTCGGCCGCGTCGACTGCCTGGTCAACGCGGCCGGCCTGACCTCGAGGGGCACGCTGCTCGACACCACCCCCGAGCTGTTCGACGAGCACATCGCGATCAATCTGCGGGCGCCGTTCTTCCTCATGCAGGCGGCCGTGCGCGACATGCTGCGCCGCGGGGCGCCCGGCACGATCGTCAACATCATCTCCTCGTCCGAGCTGGGCGGGCAGCCCTACCTGGCGCCGTACGTCGCGGCCAAGGCCGGCCTCGCCGGGCTCACCCGCAACGCCGCGTACGCCCACCGCTTCGACCGGATCCGCATCAACGGCCTCGACATCGGCTGGACCGACACCGAAGGCGAGGACGCCACGCAGCGGCGGTTCCACGGCGCGGGCGACGGGTGGCAGCAGGAGGCGGCGAAGCGGCTGCCGATGGGCAAGCTCGGGCAGGTCGACGAGATCGCCGACTTCGTCGTGTTCCTGCTGTCGGACCGCAGCGGCGTCGTCACCGGCTCGGTGATCGACTGGGACCAGAACGTGTTCGGGGGGTTGGACTGATGCGGCTCGGCCTGATCGGCCTCGGCAGGATCGGGGCCTTCCACGCCCAGACCCTCGCCGGCCTGGACGCCGTCGACTCGCTGGTCGTGACCGACGCGGTGCCGGCGCTGACGAAGGAGGTCGCCGAGCGCGTGGGCGCCGAGCCGGTCGGCTCGGTGGCCGAGCTGCTCGCGGCGGGCGTCGACGGGGTGCTGGTCGCGGCCGCCACCGACACCCACCCCGAGCTGGTGCTCGCCGCGGTCGAGGCCGGCCTGCCGGTGTTCTGCGAGAAGCCGCTCGCCCGCGCCGTCGACGACGCCGTGGCCGTGGCCCGGCGGGTGCAGGAGTCGGGCGTGCCGGTGCAGGTGGGCTACCCGCGCCGGTTCGACCCGGCGTTCCGGGCCGCCCGGGCGGCCGTCGAGAGCGGGGAGCTGGGCGGCCTGCACACCGTCCGGTCCACCACGCTCGACCCGGCGCCACCGCCCGCGGAGTACCTGGCCGCGTCGGGCGGGATCTTCCGCGACTGCGCGGTGCACGACTTCGACGCCGTGCGCTGGGTGACCGGCCGGGAGGTCGTCGAGGTCTACGCGACCGGCTCCGACCGCGGGGACCCGCTCTTCCGCGACCTCGACGACGTGCACACCGCGGCCGCGATCCTCACCCTCGACGACGGCACGCTCGGCGTCGTCTCCAACAGCCGGGGCAACCCGCGCGGCTACGACGTGCGGCTGGAGCTGCACGGCACCGCCGATAGCGTCGCCGCGGGCCTCGACGACGGGCTGCCCCTGCGGTCGCTCGAACCCGGCGTCACCTTCCCGGCCGGGCCGGCGCACGGGTTCTTCATGGACCGGTTCGCCGCGGCGTTCCGGGCCGAGCTCGCCGCGTTCACCGAGGTCGTCGCGGGCACCCGGCCGAGCCCGTGCACCGTGCAGGACGCGCTGGAGGTGGCGTTCGTCGCCGAGGCCGCGACGCTCTCGCGGCAGCAGCACCGCCCGGTCCGCCTCGACGAGGTCCGCCCCTGATCCGACGAACGGCGCGCTGGTCGGAACCCATCCGACGAACGGGCCGTTCGTCGGAACGAGAAGCGACACCCGCGACGCGGGACGATGATCCACAATTGGTAGTGTCAGCCCGACGAGAAGTCGGGAGGACGATGCGCGGCAATCTGTTCGCCGTTGCGGTGGACCTGGTCGTGCTCACCGTGCGGGACGGTGTTCTGTGCGTGCTGTTGCGCCAGCGGGTGGCGCCCCCGTTCGCCGGTGAGTGGGCGCTGCCCGGCGGCTTCGTGCGGGCGCGCGAGGACCTCCTCGACGCCGCGGCCCGCGAGCTCGTCGAGACCGGGCTGGCGATCGAGGGCCACCACCTGGAGCAGCTGGCGAGCTACGCCGCCCCCGACCGGGACCCGCGCGGCCGGGTGCTCACCGTGGGGCACCTCGCGCTGGTGCCGGACCTGCCCGAACCGCCCGGAGAGGGCACCTGGGTGCCGGTGGCCGAGGTCGGCCCGCTCGCCTTCGACCACGAGAAGATCCTCGCCGACGGCGTCGAGCGGGCCCGCGCGAAGCTCGAGTACACGACGCTCGCGGCGGCGTTCTGCCCGCCGGAGTTCACGATCTCGCAGCTGCGCCGGGTGTACGAGGCGGTGTGGGGCACCTCGCCCGACCCGCGCAACTTCTCGCGCAAGGTCACCTCGACCCCCGGCTTCCTCGTGCCGACCGGCGCGAAGGCCAGCTCCGGGCGGGGCAGGCCGGGGCAGCTGTTCCGCCGCGGCCCGGCGACCACGCTGCACCCGCCGATGCTGCGGGAGTCGACCTCGGCGCCCTGAGTGGCGCCGTCCCGCTACGAGATCGTCGGCGCGTACCCGGCCAGCCCGTCCAGCAGCATGCCGCTGCCCTGCTCGGACATGTCCCGCTCCTGCGGGGAGCCGCACTCCTGCGACACCACGATCCGGGTCCGGCCGTCCGCCTCCGGGGCCAGGTCCACCGCCATGACGGTCGACGCGCCGCCGGGCAGGTCCATGCTCACCTCGAGCCGCTCGTTCTCCCGCACGTCGCCGTACGTGCCGGACAGCGGGAACTCCGAGCCGTCCGGCCCGGCCATCGTGGCCCGCCACGCCCCGCCGGGGCGCACGTCCATCGACAGCGACGACCGCACCGCGCCGGACCAGCGCGCGTAGTGGTCGGGCTGGGTCCAGGCGGCCCAGACGTCCTCGACGGGGGCGTCCAGCACGCGGGTCAGGGCGTAGCCGTGGGTCTCGCTCATCGTCATCTCCTCCTCGGATGGCCCGGGGTGGGGCCGTCGGAGGGTGGACCGGGCGACGACCCGAACCTGAGCGGACCACGCCGGTGATGGCGGTCACACCGTCGTGCTCGTACCGCCGGCGCCCATCGCGAGCAGGGCGCGCGTCAGGTCCTCCGCGCCGGCGCGTGCGGTGAGCAGCACCCGGACCGCCCCGGCCGTGGCGCCGCAGCAGCTCCGCGACCCCGGCCGCGATCCGGTCGTGCACCGCGTGCAGGCGCTCCACGCCCTCCGGCACCCGCGGTGCGTGGGCGTGCAGCTGGACGCGCAGCCGGGGCCGGCCGGAGTGCAGCTCGACGGGGGCACCCACCAGGGCGCGCACCGCGGCCTCCCGATCCGGGGGCAGCGCGCCGGTCGGTAGGGGTCGCGCCGCCGGTCAGAACCGCGGGTGGTCGCCGGTGAGCGTGACCTTCCGCTCCTCGGACCGGCGCACCTCGCCCAGCACCCAGGCCGGCACGTGCCGCGCCGTGAGCACCGCGAGCGCGCGGTCGACGTCGTCGGGCGGCATGACGGCCACCATGCCGACACCCATGTTGAACGTCTTCTCCATCTCCGCCCGCTCGACGCGGCCGCGGGCGGCGATCATCTTGAACACCGGCGCGGGCGTCCAGCTGCCGCGCTCCACCACGGCCTCGACGCCGTCGGGCAGCACCCGCACCAGGTTGCGGGCGAGGCCGCCGCCGGTGATGTGGGCGAACATCCGCACCCCGGTCTCCGCGGTGAGCGCGAGGCAGTCGCGGGCGTAGATGCGGGTGGGGACGAGCAGCTCCTCGCCGAGGGTGTGGCCGAACTCCTCGACGTGGCCCTCCAGGGGCAGCCGCGCGATCTCCAGCAGGACGTGCCGGGCGAGCGAGTAGCCGTTGGAGTGAAGGCCGGACGAGCCGAGCGCCACCAGCACGTCCCCGGGGCGGATGCGGTCGGGCCGCAGCATGGCGGAGGCCTCGACGATGCCGACCCCGGTGCCGGAGATGTCGTAGCTGCCCGCGTCCATCAGGCCCGGGTGCTCGGCCGTCTCGCCGCCCAGGAGGGCGCACCCGGCCTGCTGGCAGCCGTCGGAGATGCCCTTGACGATCGCGGCGACCTGCGTCGGCACGACCTTGCCGACCGCGATGTAGTCCTGCATGAACAGCGGCTCCGCCCCGCAGACGACCAGGTCGTCGACCACCATCGCCACCAGGTCGAGCCCGATCGTGTCGTGCTTGTCGAGCGCCTGCGCGATCGCGACCTTGGTGCCGACGCCGTCGGTGGACGAGGCGAGCACCGGCTCGGTGTACTTGTTCAGCTTGAGGGCGAAGAGCCCGGCGAAACCGCCGATCCCGCCCAGCACCTCGGGGCGGTTCGCCTTCTCCGCGTACGGGCGCAGCGCCTCGACCGCTTCCTCACCGGCGTCGATGTCCACACCGGCGGCGGCGTAGCTGGCGCCTGCCCCGGTGGGCCGGTCGGTGGTGGGCGGCATGGTCTCGCACTCCTACTGGGATGTCGTCGGCGGCGCACCGCCGGGATCTGATGAGCCTGGTTCCTAGGGCCGGCGCAGCGCGTCGGCCGCGCCGTAGCCGACCGTGAGCGACGGCGGGCCCGCGGGCTCGGGCACGTCCTCCGGTACGGGGATGTCCTCGAGCAGGTGCTTGCCGAGCCGCTCCTCCTCCGGGAGCGGGATCGGGTACTCGCCGGTGAAGCAGGCGGTGCACAGTCTGCTGCGCGGCTGCTCGCTCGCCGCGACCATCCCCTCGACCGAGATGTAGCCGAGCGTGTCGGCCCCGATGGAGCGGCGCACCCCCTCCGTGTCGAGGCTGCTCGCCACGAGCTCGGCCCGGGTGGCGAAGTCGATGCCGTAGAAGCACGGCCACTTCACCGGCGGCGACGCGATCCGCACGTGCACCTCGACGGCACCGGCCTCGCGGAGCATCCGCACCAGCGCGCGCTGGGTGTTGCCCCGCACGATCGAGTCGTCGACGACCACGAGGCGCTTGCCGCGGATGACGTCGCGCAGCGGGTTCAGCTTGAGCCGGATGCCCAGCTGGCGGATGGTCTGGCTGGGCTGGATGAACGTGCGGCCGACGTACTGGTTCTTGACCAGACCCTGGCCGTAGGGGATGCCGGAGCCCTGGGCGTAGCCGATGGCCGCCGGTGTGCCGGACTCGGGCACCGGGATCACGAGGTCGGCCTCGACGGGGTGCTCCTCGGCGAGCCTGCGGCCGATCTCCACCCGGGCCGCGTGCACCGAGCGCCCGGTGATCGTGGTGTCCGGGCGGGCGAGGTAGACGTACTCGAACACGCAGCCCTTCGGCTCCGGGGCCGCGAACCGGGAGCTGCGCAGGCCGCCGGCGTCGATCGCGAGCAGCTCGCCCGGCTCGACCTCGCGCACCATCGACGCGCCCACGATGTCCAGCGCGGCGGTCTCGCTCGCAACCACCCAGCCGCGCTCCAGCCTGCCGAGCACGAGCGGCCGGACCCCGTGGGGGTCGCGCGCTGCGTAGAGGGTCTGCTCGTCGGCGAACACGAGCGAGAACGCCCCGCGCACCCGGGGCAGCAGCCGCAGCGCGGCCTCCTCCACGCCGGTGTCGGCCGCGGTGACGGCCAGCAGCTCGGTGACGAGGTCGGAGTCGGTGCTGGCGGGGATCGTGCTGCGGTCGGCGGGCACCTCCGCGCGGCGGGCGACGACCTCGTCGCGCAGCTCGGCGCTGTTGACGAGGTTGCCGTTGTGGCCGAGGGCGATGCCGCTGCCGGTGGCCGTGGTGCGGAACGTGGGCTGCGCGTTCTCCCACGTGGTGGAGCCGGTGGTCGAGTAGCGGCAGTGGCCGACGGCGAGGTGGCCCTTCAGCGACGAGAGCACCTGCTCGTCGAAGACCTGGCTGACCAGCCCGAGGTCTTTGTACACCACCATCCGGCGCCCGTCGGACACCGCGATGCCCGCCGCCTCCTGGCCGCGGTGCTGCAAGGCGTAGAGCCCGTAGTAGGTGAGGTTGGCGACGTCCTCGCCGGGGGCCCACACGCCGAACACGCCGCACTCCTCGCGCGGTTCCGGGTCGAGGTGGAGGCTCGGTGGTTGCGGCGAAGCGCCGAGGGGATCGGGTTCCGGGTTGCGTTCGGTCGGCTGCTGGTTCCGGACGGAACTCGGGCCCACAACACGCTCCTCGCGCAGACGGCACGGTTCGGCGGCGAACGGGCTGCCGCTCAGCGCCCGATGCTACGCCGGTACAGCTCCGGGACCCACTCGCCGGGACCCGCGTCACCGAACCACCTGCCCTGGCCCGTGTCGCAGCCCAGCTCGGTGAGCCGCTCGGCCTGTACGGGCGTCTCCACCCACTCGGCCGTGACCTCGATGCCGAGCGCGTGGGCGAGCTCGACCAGCGCGCGGACGATCGAGGCGTCGGTGGGGTCGGCGGACGGGTTGCGCAACCCGTCGATGAACGAGCCGTCGATCTTCAGGGTGTGCACGGGGAGCCTGCGCAGCCAGGCGAGGCTGGAGTAGCCGGTGCCGAAGTCGTCCAGCGCGATCCGGACGCCCGCCTCCCGCAGGGCGCTCAGCGCGTCGAGGACCGCCACCTCGTCGCCGAGCACGGCCTGCTCGGTGATCTCCAGTTGCAGCAGGTGCGCGGGCAGGCCGGTGTCGACCAGCACCCCGGTGACCTCGGACACCCAGGTCGGCTCCACCAGCTGCACCGGCGAGACGTTCACGCTCACGAACGGCGCCTCCTCGCCGAGCGCGCGCCACCACGTCGCCGCCTGCTCGCACGCGGCCTGGAGCACCCAGCGGCCGAGCGGGACGATCGCGCCGCTGTGCTCGGCGAGCTCGATGAACCGGCCCGGACCCACCACGCCCTGCACGGGGTGCTGCCAGCGCACCAGCGCCTCGGCGCCGCGCACCCGGCCGTCGGCCAGCTGCACCAGCGGCTGGTAGGCCAGCCGGAACTCGCCCCGCTCGATCGCGCCGCGCAGCCCGGACAGCAGCGCGAACCGCGCGGCCTCCGCGGCGTCGCGCTCCGGGTCGAACACCACGCGCCTGCCCCCGCCGAGCGTCCGCGCCCACCCGCGGGCGACCTCGGCGGCGCGCAGCAGCTCGGCGGCGCTGCCGCCCGCGGTGGCGGACTCGGCGACCCCGATGCTCGCGGAGATGACGAGGTCGTGCCCGTCGATGTGGAACGGCGTGGCGAGGGCGGCCTGGAGCCGGTCGGCGAGCCGGCTCACGTCCGCGCTGCCCGCGGGGTCGGCCACCAGCACCACGAAGTCGTCGTCGCCGGTGCGGCACACGACGTTGTTGCCCGCCGCGAGGTGCAGCCTGCCCGCGACGCCGAGCAGCAGCCGGTCGCCGATCTGCTGGCCGAGCTCGTCGCTGATCGCGTGGAAGCCGTCGAGGTCGATGGCGCAGATGCCCACCCGGGCCGGGCCGCCCGCGGCGAACGCGCGGTGCAGCCACTGGTCGGCGACGGCCTGGTTCGGCAGCCGGGTGAGCTGGTCGGCGAAGGAGCCGTCGCGCAGGCGCGACCACAGCCGGTGCCGGTCGGACACGTCCTCGACCAGCCCGACCACGTGCGAGGGGGTGCCGTCGTCGGTCAGCACCCGCGACGCCGTGACGTGCACCCACAGCACCCGCGAGTCGGCGCGCACGAGCCTCATCTCCATGCGCACGACGTCCGGCTCGCCCCCGCCCGCGAGGCGCTTCAGGCGCTCGACGACGTCGACCATGTCCTCGGGGTGGACGAAGTCAGACATCGGGCGCGGCTGGTCGAGCGGCCCGTCGAGGCCGAACATCCGGCACAGCGCCGGGTTCAGGTCCAGGATCGTGCCGTCGAGCGTCACCACGCCGATCCCGACCGCGGCCTGCTCGTAGATCGCCCTGACGTGCCGGCCGTCCACCGCCGCCGCCCGCGTGGAACGGGCGCGGGCGAGCGCGCCGTTCTCGGGCCGGATCCGGTCGCGGAGCGCACCCACGACGCCGGCCACGACCTCGTCGAGGGCGGCCGCGAGGCGGCGCTCCCCGTCCGGCCCCTGCAGGCCGAGCGTGCCGGGGACCTCGCGGCGCAGCAGCCGGAGGCTGGGCACGAGGAGGCCCTCGACATCCACTGTGTCGATGCTCTCGGCGTCGCCACGCCCACCCGCGGTGACCAGCTCGGCGCCGATCGCCCGCGCCGCGAGCGGCCAGAACGGTTCGGCCCGCAGCACCGCCGCGAGCTTGCGCAGCAGGGTGGCGAGGTGGGCGGACGCGCCTGGGTCGTCCTGGTAGGCGCACGAGGCCCAGCGGGCGGCGAGAGCGTCGATCCGCTCGACCTCGGCGGCGCGGAGGGCGCGGCGCACGGCCGGGTCCTGCGGCGGCTCCACGGGCTCGGGCAGGCTGCGCGGAGCGACCACGCGGCCACCTCCTGTCGCCCGTTCGGTCCGGCCCGACCCTGATCGGACCAATCTTCCGTCCCCCGCCCGTGTTCGCGCCACTGCGAAGTGTGCACATTCACCGGAGCGAGCGGCACCTCGGTGCCGACTACCCCTTTTGGTGGACCGGCAACAGCCGGGCGACCTCGCCGCTGCGGATCCCCGACGCCGTCAACGCGCCGCGCTGCACCGCCGCCTCCCACGCGGTGCGGCCCGTCACCAGCTCGAGCCAGGTGCGCGGGTCGGCCTCCACGACGTTCGGCGGCGTGCCCCTGCCGTGCCGCGGCCCGCTCACGCACTGGACCGCGCCGAACGGGGGCACCCGCACCTCGACGCTGTGGCCGGGTGCGGCGGCGGCGACGGCCGCGAGGCTCGCCTTCACCGCGGCGCGCAACACCGGGCGCTCCGGCGTCGGGCCGCCGTCGAGCCAGTCGAGGACGGAAGGGTCGATGCGCGTGTCGGTCGGTCCCCGCACGCGCGGAACGGTAACCGATCCGGTTCGGCACTCGCCGTTCGGACAGGTCGGCGGCGCACGCGGTCGAGCGGCGGCCGCCGATCAGCCGAACAGGGCCGGGAGCGTGCCCTCCCACGCGGTGCGCAGCGTCTCCAGCGGCAGCTCGGGCACGCCGTCGATCGCCAGCGCGGACCCGCCGGTGGTGCCGATCTCGCGCGCGGGCACCCCGGCGTCGGCCGCCCGGGACAACAGCTCGGACGCGCGCTCGGGGGCGACGGTGACGAGCACGCGGCTCGCCGACTCGGAGAACAGCGCCACGAACGGGTCGATCGGTGGCAGCTGCACGGTGGCGCCGCGCCCGCCCACCAGGCACGCCTCGACCAGCGCCTGGGCGAGGCCGCCGTCGGAGAGGTCGTGCGATCCGGTGAGCAGGCCGGCGGCGGCCGCCTTCGCGAGCAGGTCCGCGAGCCGGGCCTCGGCGGCCAGGTCGACGGCGGGCGGGCGGCCACCGAGGTGCCCGTGCGCGACGTGCGCCCACTCGCTGCCGCCCAGCTCGTCGCGGGTGGTGCCGAGCAGCACGACGGTGTCGCCGTCGCGGCGGAACCCGCAGGGGACGCGGCGCGCGACGTCGTCGAGCACGCCGAGCACGCCCACCACCGGCGTGGGCAGGATCGCCCGGTCGCCGGTCTGGTTGTAGAAGCTCACGTTCCCGCCGGTCACCGGGATGCCCAGCTGGGCGCAGCCGTCGGCCAGCCCCCGGACCGCCTGCTGGAACTGCCACATCACGTGCGGGTCCTCCGGCGAGCCGAAGTTGAGGCAGTTGGTGACGGCGATCGGGACCGCGCCGCTCGTGGCGACGTTGCGGACCGCCTCGGCCAGCGCGAGCTGCGCGCCCGCGTACGGGTCGAGCGCCACGAAGCGGGCGTTGCAGTCGGTGGAGACGGCGACCCCGCGGCCGGTCCGCTCGTCGATCCGCACCACGCCGGCGTCGGCGGGCTGGGCGAGCACGGTGTTGCCGCGCACGTAGCGGTCGTACTGGTCGGTCACCCAGGCCTTGCTGCAGAGGTTCGGGCTGGCCGCCATCCGCAGTATCTCCGCGTGCAGCTCGCTGGGTGCGGCCGGGCGGGGCAGCCGGTCGGGCGAGTCGGCGACCAGCGCGTCCTGCTTCTCCGACCGTGCCACCGGGCGGTGGTAGACCGGGCCCTCGTGCGCGACGGTGCGCGGCGGCACGTCGACCACCGTCTCCCCGTGCCAGTCGATCACCAGCCGGTCGCCCGCGGTGACCTCGCCGATCACCGTGGCCAGCACGTCCCACTTGCGGCACACCGCGAGGAACGCGTCGACGTGCTCGGGCCGCACGACCGCGCACATGCGCTCCTGCGACTCGCTGGACAGGATCTCCGCGGGCGTCATCCCCGACGCGCGCAGCGGCACGGCGTCGAGGTTGATGTGCATGCCCCCGTCACCGGCGCTCGCCAGCTCCGAGGTGGCGCACGACAGGCCGGCGCCGCCCAGGTCCTGGATGCCCACGACGAGGCCCGCGTGGAACAGCTCGAGGCAGCACTCGATGAGGACCTTCTCGGTGAACGGGTCCCCGACCTGCACCGACGGGAGCTTCTTGCGGCCGGTTTCCTCGCCGAACGTCTCCGACGCCAGCACCGACACGCCGCCGATGCCGTCGAGGCCGGTCCGGGCGCCGAACAGGATGATCTTGTTGCCGGTGCCGGACGCGAAGGCGAGGTGGAGGTCCTCCTTGCGCATCGCGCCCACGCACAGCGCGTTGACCAGCGGGTTGCCCGAGTAGCTCTCGTCGAAGACGACCTCGCCGCCGATGTTGGGCAGGCCGAGCGAGTTGCCGTAGCCGCCGATCCCGGCGACCACGCCCGGCAGCACCCGGCGGGTGTCCGGGGCGTCGGCCGGGCCGAACCGCAGCGGGTCGGCCACCGCCACCGGGCGGGCACCCATCGCCATGATGTCGCGGACGATCCCGCCGACGCCGGTGGCCGCGCCCTGGTAGGGCTCGACGTAGGACGGGTGGTTGTGCGACTCGACCTTGAACGTCACGGCCCAGCCGTCGCCGATGTCGACCACGCCCGCGTTCTCGCCGATCCCCGCGAGCATGCGCTTGCGCATGGCGTCGGTGGTGGTCTCGCCGAAGTAGGCGAGGTGGACCTTGGACGACTTGTAGGAGCAGTGCTCGCTCCACATCACCGAGTACATGGCCAGCTCGGCGTCGGTGGGCCTGCGTCCCAGGATCTCCCGGATCCGCGCGTACTCGTCGTCCTTCAGCCCCAGCTCCCGGTGGGGCTGCGGTTGGTCGGGGGTGGCGGCGGCGTTCTTGACGGTGTCGGCAGCCGGGTGAGGCGTCACGGCTGCTCAGCCTACGTGCCGGTCCCGGCGCGACCGGTGGACGCCCGGCCCCCTCCCCCGGACGTCCACCGCCGGTGATCAGCTCGCCGCGCGCTCGAACATGCCCGGCTCGTAGGAGCCTGCGGGCATCCGCGCGATCACGTTGAACCGGTTGACCGCGTTCATCAGGCCGACCAGCGCGATCAGGGCAGCCACCTGCTCGTCGTCGTAGTGCTCGCGCACCGCGGCCCAGGTCTCGTCGGAGACGCCGGTGTGTGCGTCGGCGATCCGGGTGCCCTCCTCGGCCAGCGCGAGCGCTGCCCGCTCGGCGTCGGTGAACACGGTGGCCTCCCGCCAGGCGGCGACCATGTTGAGCCGGAGCGCGGACTCGCCCGCGGCCGCGGCGTCCTTCGTGTGCATGTCGACGCAGAACCCGCAGCCGTTGATCTGGCTGACGCGCAGCGACACCAGCTCCTTCGTCGGCTTCGGCAGCGTCGACCGCTCGAGCACGCTGGAGATGTTGCCGAACCGCTTGGCGAGCGCGGCGCCGGTCTCGCTGGCCATCAGATCGATGCGGGGTTGCATGGCGTGGTCCTCCTCCGTGGTGTGCACTGGACACCCACGAGATGACGGCGCCCCGCCGAGCGTGACGGCGCGGCGCCGTGACGAGGCCCACACGGCTTCGGCTGTCACGGGACGGCGACCTCCGGCGTCCGGTGAGGACGCCATCCAAGGAGAGCCATGAGCGAGGACGACCGGCCGGACGCCGCCACCGCAGCGTTCCTCACCCACCGCAACCTGCTGTTCACCGTCGCCTACGAGATGCTCGGCTCCGCCGCCGACGCCGAGGACGTCCTGCAGGAGACCTGGCTGAAGTGGGCGGGCGTCGACCTGGACACCGTCCGCGACCACCGCGCCTACCTCGTCCGGATCGCCAGCAGGCAGGCGCTCACCCGGCTGCGCACGCTCGGCAGGCGCAAGGAGTCCTACGTCGGCCCGTGGCTGCCCGAACCCCTGCTCACCACCCCGGACGTGGCCGAGGACGTCGAGCTGGCCGACAGCGTGTCGATGGCCATGCTGCTCGTGCTCGAGACGCTGTCCCCCACCGAGCGGGCGGTGTTCGTCCTGCGCGAGGTCTTCGCCCTGCCCTACGAGGAGATCGCGGAGGCCGTCGACAAGAGCTCGGCCGCCGTCCGCCAGATCGCGCACCGAGCCCGCGAGCACGTCGCGGCCCGCAGGCCGCGCGCCGCCGTGTCGGCCGACCAGGCCCGCAACGCGCTCGACGCGTTCCGGCACGCGGTCGAGACCGGGGACCTGCAGGGCCTGCTCGACCTGCTCGCCCCCGACGTCGTGCTCATCGGCGACGGCGGCGGGCTCAAGCAGGTCGCGCCGCGCCCGATCGTGGGAGCCGACAAGGTCGCCCGCCTGCTCACCTCGGGTCTCACCCGCTTCGCCGACCGGGTGTCGATGGAGCCGGCGCTGGTCAACGGCTACCCGGCGCTCGTGCTGCGGCTCGACGGCGAGCTCGACACCGTCGTCGCGCTCCGCATCGAGGACGACCGCGTCACCGGCCTCTACGCGGTGCGCAACCCGGAGAAGCTCTCCCACATGGAGCGCGAGACCGTCCTGCGCCGCTGACGGTCGAAGATATCTCGGATGTATATTGTCCGAGATACTCGCGACCGAGAGGAGCCGGCGATGACACCCACCCTCATCAACCCCGCGGGCCTGCACGACCCGGTCGGCTACGGCTACAGCCACCTCGCAGCGGCGGGGAAGGACCTGGTCTTCGTGGCCGGCCAGTACGCCTCCGGCCCCGACGGCACCGTGCCGACACCCGACTTCACCGAGCAGGTGGAGCTGGCGTTCCGCAACCTCGGCACCGCCCTCGCCGCCGCGGGGCTGGGGTACGAGCACGTCGCGCGGCTCGGCACGTACATCGTCGACCACGACGAGGCGAAGCTCGGCGCGCTGCTCGGCGTGATCAGGCGGATCTGGGGTGAGCGGCCGCCGGCCCAGACGTTGCTCGGGGTCGCGCGGCTCGCGCTGCCGGACATGCTGTTCGAGGTGGACGCGGTCGCCGTGCGGGGGTAGTGCGGGCGGTCCCGCGGAACCCGCGCGGGCCTCCCGGCGCGGCCGCGCAGCGTGCGGGCCGCCTCGAACCGCGGCGTGGCCGCCTTCACGCGACCACGTGGCATGGAGGTGGCCGTCCGGCAGGGCAACCGGGTGCACCCACCGGCAGCCGGATCAACCGCGATCGGGTTCCGCGGAACCCGCGGCGTCGGGCGGCGTCCCGGCTATCCCCCGGTGGAGCAGGTCGGTCAGCGTCTCGATCGCCTCCTCGTCGTCGACGGACGGCCGGGAGCCGTCCCCACCGCCGACGAGCCAGGTGTAGGCGAACTGGTCCAGCCGGCAGAACATCGCGGACGCCACGAGGCGCGGCTCGCCGGGCAGCGGGCTGCCCGCGGCGCGCACGAGGTCGAGGTGGTCGAGCATGTGCACGACCGGCACCCCCACCCCGGCCGGCTGGAGGCGGGCGATCGCGCGCCGGACGCCCCGGTGGTCGGCGCCGACGGCCGCCCGGTCCGGCTGTTCGACCTCTTCCGCGGCCCGCACGCCACGCTCGGGGTGTTCGGCGACCACAACCCCCTCCGCCGTGCACACCGTGCTCCCCGCCGGGAGCGCCGCCACCGGGCACGCCGTCGTCGACGCCGACGGGTGGGCCGCCGCGGCCTGCGACGCGCCGGACGGCACCGCGGTGCTCGTGCGCCCCGACGGCTACGTGGGCGAGATCGGGGTGGCTACCGGTCGTGCTCCCGCTGGTGCCGTTCCGGCGGCAGCTGGACCACGCTGACGAAGAAGTGGTCGATCTGCTTGACCGCCTCGATGAAGCCCTCGAAGTCGACCGGCTTGGTGACGTAGGCGTTGGCGTGCAGCTGGTAGCTGCGCAGCACGTCCTCCTCGGCCTTCGACGTGGTCAGCACGATCACCGGGATGTGACGCAGGTCCGGGTCGGCCTTGATCTCCTGCAGCACCTCGCGGCCGTCGCGGCGGGGCAGGTTCAGGTCGAGCAGGATGAGGTCCGGCCGGGGTGCGTCGGCGTAGGGCGGGGCCTGGCGGAGGTAGCCGAGGGCGGCCTCCCCGTCGGTGACGACGTCCAGCCGGTTGTGCAGGTTCTCCTCGAACGCCTCGCGCGTCATGAGGACGTCGCCGGGGTCGTCCTCGACGAGGAGGACGTTGATCGTCCGGGGCTGGTCGTTCATTCGGCGATCTCCTCGCGCAGCGCGGGCAGGGTGAACCGGATCGTGGTGCCGGGACCGTCGGTCGGGGCGAGGCCGATGTGCCCCTGGTGGAACTCGACGATCTTCTTCGCCAGGGCGAGCCCGATCCCGGTACCGGAGTAGGCGTCGCGCCCGTGCAGCCGCTGGAAGATCACGAAAACCTTGTCGCCGTACTCGGGCTCGATGCCGATGCCGTTGTCGGTGACGGAGACCTCCCACACGTCGCCGTCGCGCCGCGCGTCGACGCGGACGACGGGCGGCACGCCCTCGCGGTGGAACTTCAGGCCGTTGCCGATCAGGTTGGCCATGAGCAGCTGCAGGAGGCCGGGGTCCCCGAGCACGGTCGGCAGCGCGCCGATCACGATCTCCCCGCCCAGCTCCTGGCGCGCCTGCTCCAGCTGCTCGGCCGCCGCCGTGGCGACGGCGCCGAGGTCGACCCGTTCGAAGTTCTCCGTGGTGCGCCCGACGCGGGAGAACGCGAGCAGGTCGTTGATCAGCTGCTGCATCCGCTGCGCCCCGTCGACGGCGAACGCGATGTACTGGTCCGCGCGCTCGTCGAGCTTGCCGGCGTAGCGCCGCTGCAGGAGCTGGCAGAAGCTCGCCACCTTGCGCAGCGGCTCCTGCAGGTCGTGGCTCGCCACGTAGGCGAACTGCTCCAGGTCCCGGTTCGAGCGCTCCAGGTCGCGAGCCTGGTCGTCCAGCCTGCGGTTGACGGCCTGGGCGCTGTCGAGCTCGCGCAGGATGTGCCTGCGCATGGCGTCGACGTCGGCACCGAGCCCGCTGATCTCCCGCGGCCCCTCGACGTCGACCTGCCGGTGCGTGTTGCCCGCGACGACCTCGCGGACCTGGGCGGCGAGGGCGGACACGGGCTGCAGCACCAGCCTGCGCAGCCCGATCCCGACCACGGCGAGCAGGACGAGCAGCGTCACCCCGATCGTGCCGCCCGCCCACGCGAGGAACGACGCGGCGGAGGACAGGTCCTCCCGCCCCTCCAGCCGGAGCTGGGCGAGCCGGTCCTGGAGGGCGTCGGTGGTCCGCCGCACCCGCTCGGAGTAGATCAGGCCGGCCTCGGGGCCGGGCGCGCCGGGCTCCCGGGCGATCACCGGCTCGGCGTACCCGAGGCGCCAGTCCTGCTCGGCCTGCACGGCGGCGTCGATGTCCGGTCCGAGCTGCGGGATGTCGTCCTGCGCGGCGCGCAGCCGGGCCACGGCGTCCCGGCCGCGCTCGACGCCCGCGTGGTACGGGTCCAGGTACCCCTCCTGCCCCGTGAGGAGGAACCCGCGCAGCGCCGCCTCCTGGTCGAGCTGGGCGTTCGCCAGGTCCTTCGCGGCGATCAGCGCCGGGATGGTCCCGTCGAGCAGGGACGCCCGCGATTCGGTCAGCCGCGTCAACGCGGTGACGCCGAGCACCACCGTTCCGGAGGCGACCAGGGCGGCGAGCACCGCGCCCACGACGAACACGCGCTCCAACGGCCAGCGCCCGGTGCTCAGGCGCTCCGGCAGCGCCAGGCCGCGCGGGCCCTCGGCGGGCTCGGTGGGCTCGGTGGGCTCGGTGGGCTCGGCGGGCTCGGCGGGCTCGGTCGGTGCGGTCACCGCGTTCCCTCCTCGGACAGGATGAGGATCGCGACGTCGTCGACCAGCGAGCCCCCGTTGAGCTCCTGCGCCCGCTCCACGAGCCGCGCGGGCAGCCGCTCCAGGTCGGTCCCCCGCTCCTCCAGCAGCATCGCGTGCAGGCCCTCCTCCCACAGCGGCTCCCCGGGGTCCGGGCCGCGGCCCTCGATGAGGCCGTCGGTGTAGGCCAAAAGCGCCCACCCCTTCGCGAGCGGCACCGTGAGCGGGTCCCACGTGGCGTCCGGGAACACCCCGAGCGGCACGCCGACGGGCGGCTCCAGCCGCTGCGGCGGCCGCAGGAGCACCGGCGGCGGGTGCCCGGCGACGCGGACGGCCATCTCGCCCCGCCCGCCGGGCACCGGGCGGATCGCGATGGCGCAGACGGTGGTGAACAGCGAGGGGTCGTGCCGCTCCGTCACGAGCACCTGCTGCAGCTTCGGCAGCAGCTGCGACTCGTGGAGGCCGGCCAGGACGAGCGCGCGCCACGACACCCGCAGGAGCGCGCCGAGCGCGGCCTCGTCGGGCCCGTGGCCGCAGACGTCGCCGACGATCGCGTGGACGGTGCCGGTGGGGCCGAGGACGGCGTCGAAGAAGTCGCCGCCGATGAGCGAGCGCGCCCGCCCGGCCCGGTAGTACGACCGCGCACCCACCGGGCTGCCCGCGAGCAGCGGCGACGGCAGCAGCCCGCGTTCCAGGCGCGCCGACTCCGCGGCCGCGAGCTGCTCCTCCCGCAGCCGCAGCAGGCTCGACTCGGCCCGCCGCCGCTCGACGGCGTAGCGCACGGCCCGGATCAGGACCTGCCCGTCCACCTTGCCCTTGACCAGGTAGTCCTGCGCGCCCGCCGCGACCGCCGCCACGCCGAGGTGCTCGTCGTCGACGCCGGTGAGCACGCACACCGCGGCGCTGCCGTCGGCGCGCAGGAGGCTGCGCAGGGCGTCGAGGCCCTGCACGCCGGGCAGGTTGAGGTCGAGCAGCACGCAGTCGACCCGGCCGAGCTGGCCGCCCGCCACCGCGTCGGCGACGGAGCTCGCGACGGAGACCTGGAGCGCCGGATCGGCCTCCGCGAGCAGTTCGCGTACCAGGAACACGTCGCCCGGGTCGTCCTCGACCAAGAGCACGCGTCGCGGCATTGCGGCAGCGGATCCGGTCATGGGGAGGGGGCGCGTTCGAGGGCTGGTCAGGCGGCCGAGGCGGTGGCCCGCAGGACGGACGTGAACAGGCCGAGCCCGTCGTTCGACGGGCCGGTGAGGGGGTCGATGGCATGCTCGGGGTGCGGCATCAGCCCGACCACCCGCCCGTCGTCGGAGGCGATGCCCGCGATGTCGGCCACGGCACCGTTGGGGTTGCCGCCCGCGTACCGGAACACCACCCTGTTCTCGGCCTCGAGCTGTTCCAGGGTGGCGGCGTCGGCGACGTAGCGGCCCTCCCCCGACTTGAGCGGCACGAGCAGCTCCTGCCCGACCGTGAGCCCGCCCGTCCACGCCGTGGCGGTGGACTCGACGCGCAGCCGCTGGTCGCGGCAGACGAAGTGCAGCCCGGCGTTGCGCACGAGCGCGCCCGGCAGCAGCCCCGCCTCGCAGAGGATCTGGAAGCCGTTGCAGATGCCGAGGACCGGGGCGCCCCGGCCGGCCGCCGCGACGACCTCCGTCATGATCGGCGCGATGCTCGCGATGGCGCCTGCGCGCAGGTAGTCGCCGTAGGAGAACCCGCCGGGCACGATGATCGCGTCCACGCCCTTGAGGTCGTGGTCGGCGTGCCAGAGGGCCACCGGCTCCGCACCCGCGTAGCGCACCGCCCGGGCCGCGTCGACGTCGTCGAGCGTGCCGGGGAACGTGATGACCCCGATCCTCATGCCCTGGTCACCACCCAGTCCTCGATCACCGGGTTGGCCAGCAGGGTGGCCGCGACGCGTTCGAGGGTCTCGTCGTCGACCGTGTCGTCCACCTCGAGCACGAAGTGCTTGCCCTGCCGCACGTCCGTGACGCCCGAGACACCGAGCCGCGTGAGCGCCCCCGCCACCGCCTGGCCCTGCGGGTCCAGGATCTCCGGCTTCGGCATCACATCCACCACGACCTTCGCCACGCCCCCAGCCTACGGGCGTGCCTCGGCCCGACCAGCCGTGACACCCCTCCCACCCGATGGGGGCACGCCTCCACGAGGCGGAAACCGGCCGGGACGGCGACGTCGGGCGGTGGCAGAGTGGGTGGCCGTGCGCATCACCCACTTCGGACATTCGTGCCTGTTGCTGGACACCGGCAGCGCCCGGATCCTGTTCGACCCGGGCAGCTTCTCCACCGGGTTCGAGTCGGTGCGCGGGCTCGACGCGGTGCTCATCACGCACCAGCACTTCGACCACCTCGACGCCGACCGCATCCGCCCGCTGCTCGACGCCAACCCGGACGCCCGGCTGATCGTCGACGCCGGCACGGCGGAGCAGCTCGGCGAGGTCCCGCACGAGGTCACGGCCCCGGGCGCCCGGCTGCAGATCGGCGGGGCCCGCGTCGACGTGCTGGGTGGCGACCACGCCGTGATCCACCCCGACATCCCGATCGTGCCGAACAACGCCTACCTGGTCGACGGCACGCACCTGCACCCCGGCGACTCCTACACCCCGCCGCCCTCCCCCGTCGACGTGCTGTTCCTGCCGACCGGGGCGCCGTGGCTCAAGCTCTCCGAGGCCGTCGACTACCTGCGCGCCGTCGCGCCCCGCACGGCCGTGCCGATCCACGAGGCCGTGCTCTCCCGTCCCGCGATGCACTACGGCTTCTTCGAACGCCTCGGGCCGGAGAAGACCACGATCAAGGTGCTGGACCGGGAGACCGCCACCGAGGTCTGAGGCCCGCTCACGCGGCCCTGGCCACGACGGCGAGCCGGTAGGTGGTCGGGGTCGCGCCGAGGGCGAGCGCGGCGTCCACCGCGGCCAGCGCGGCGGCCCTCCGGTGCGGGCGCCGCAGGTCCTTGGCCCGCACGTTGATCCGCACGAGGTCACCCCGCCGCACCGTCCGGGCGACCTCGGCCAGCAGCACGCGGCAGCGCCACGCCTCGGCCGCGTGCCGGTCGTCGGCCACGGGGCGGCGCTCGCCGGAGACCCGGAACCCGAGCACCCGCGACCGCAGCAGCGGCGTGCCCGGCTCCCGCAGCAACCGCACGCCGTGCTCGTCGGCCAGCACGGCGAAGCCCTGCTCGCGCAGCGCCTGCACCGTGCCGGGCGAGGCGATCCAGCGGGGCGGGACGAACACGTCGGTCCGCAGCCCCAGCGCGGTCAGCGCCCGCCGGGCCGCCACCAGCCGCAGCCCGGCCTCGTGCCGCGGCAGGGCGGCGAACTCGGCGCGCCTGCCCACCCGCAGCGACGCCACCGGCGGCGCGGTGTGGTCGTAGCCGTGGAGCGCGACGGCGTCGCCCGCCGCTCGCCGCTCGTGCACCCACCGCGCGAGCGGCGAGCCCGGCGCGACGCCCGCCGGGCGCAGCAGGTGCGAGGCGGGAACGCCGCGCGCCTGCAGCTCGGCGGTGAAGGCGGCGGCGTCGGCGAGCGCGTCACCGGCGTCGGGGGTCAGGCCCGACACCGACACGACCAGCTGCGATTCGGTCACACCGACATGAACGCACGCCCGTGTGAACACCGGTTGACCGGCCCGTGAGAGTTGCGTGGGAAGTGGGCCTACTGCCAGTTCCGCCCGGTGATCCGCTCGTAGGCCTCCACGTAGCGGGCCCGCGTGGCCGCCACGACGTCCGGCGGGATCTCCGGGCCGGGCGGGGTGCGGTCCCAGTCGAGGCCCTGCGACCACTCCCGCAGGAACTGCTTGTCGAACGCGTACTGCCGCCTGCCCGGCTCCCACGAGTCGGCGGGCCAGAACCGCGACGAGTCGGGGGTGAGCACCTCGTCGGCGAGCACGATCCCGCCCCCTGGATCGACGCCGAACTCGAGCTTGGTGTCGGCCACGATGATCCCGTTCGCCGCCGCGGTCTCCGCGCCGCGGGTGTAGACGGCGAGCGTCAGCTCGCGCAGCCGGGTGGCGGTGTCCGCGCCGACGGCGGCGACCACGTCGTCGAACGTCATGAACTCGTCGTGCTCGCCGGCCGCGGCCTTCGTGGTCGGCGTGAAGATCGGCTCCGGGAGCTTGGAGCCCTCGACGAGGCCGTCCGGGAGCGGCACGCCCGAGACGGTGCCGTGCTTGCGGTACTCCTCCAGGCCCAGCCCGGCGAGGTAGCCGCGGGCGATGCACTCGACCGGCAGCATCTCCAGGCGCCGGCAGCGGACCGCGCGACCGGCGAACTCGGCGGGCACGTCCGTGGCCGAGACGACGTGGTGCGGGACGAGGTCGGCGAGGCGGTCGAACCACCACAGCGACAGCTGGGTGAGCACCTTGCCCTTGTCCGGGATCGGGGTCGGCAGGACCACGTCGTAGATCGACACGCGGTCCGAGGCGACCATGATCAGCTCGTCGCCGTCCAGGTACAGGTCGCGCACCTTGCCCGAGTGCAGCAGCTTCACAGGATCGCTCCGGGGGTGTAGGCGGCGGCGTCCGGGTGGGCCTCCACGATCTCGGACACGCGCTCGATCACGGCCTCCACCTGCGCGGTGGCGGCGCCGGTGAACCGCAGCGGGTCGGCGAGCAGCCCGTCGAGCGCGCCCGGGGGCAGCCCGAGCCGCGAGTCGCTCGCGAGCCGGGCCATCAGGTCGTTCTCGGCCTGGCCCTTCTCCCGCATGGCCAGCGCGACGGCCACGGCGTGCTCCTTGATCACCTCGTGCGCGGTCTCGCGGCCGACGCCCGCCCGCACCGCGGCCATCAGCACCGCGGTGGTGGCCAGGAACGGCAGGTAGCGGTCCAGCTCGCGGGCGATGACGGCCGGGTAGGCGCCGAACTCGTCGAGCACGGTCAGCGCGGTCTCGTAGAGCCCGTCGAGGGCGAAGAACGCATCCGGCAGCACCACGCGGCGCACGACGGAGTCGGACACGTCGCCCTCGTTCCACTGCGCCCCGGCGAGCTCGGAGGCCATGCCCGCGTAGCCGCGCAGCAGCACCAGCATCCCGTTGATCCGCTCCGCCGAGCGCGAGTTCATCTTGTGCGGCATCGCCGACGAGCCCACCTGGCCGGGCTGGAAGCCCTCGGTGGCGAGCTCGGCGCCCGCCATCAGGCGGATCGTGGTGGCCAGCGACGACGGCGCCGCCGCGAGCTGGACGAGCGCGGAGACGACGTCGAAGTCGAGCGAGCGCGGGTAGACCTGCCCGACGCTGGTCAGCACCCCGGAGAACCCGAGGTGCTCGGCGACGCGGCGCTCGAGGTCGGCGAGCTTGGCCGCGTCGCCGTCGAGGAGGTCGAGCATGTCCTGCGCCGTGCCGACCGGGCCCTTGATCCCGCGCAGCGGGTAGCGGGCCCGCAGCTCCTCCAGCCGCGCGTAGGCGACGAGCAGCTCGTCCGCTGCGGTCGCGAACCGCTTCCCCAGCGTGGTGGCCTGCGCCGGGACGTTGTGCGAGCGCCCCGCCATCACCAGCTCGGCGTGCTCCCCGGCCCGGCGGGCCAGCCGGGCGAGGAGGGCGACCGTCCGGTCGCGGACGTGCTCCAGTGACAGCCGCACCTGCAGCTGCTCGACGTTCTCGGTGAGGTCCCTGCTGGTCAGGCCCTTGTGCACGTGCTCGTGGCCGGCGAGCGCGTTGAACTCCTCGATACGGGCCTTGACGTCGTGCCGCGTGACCCGCTCCCGCTCGGCGATCGAGTCCAGGTCGACCTGCTCGACGACCCGCTCGTAGTCCTCCAGGACGCCGTCCGGCACGTCGACGCCGAGGTCGCGCTGCGCGCGCAGCACGGCGAGCCACAGCCGCCGCTCCAGAACGATCTTGTTCGACGGCTGCCAGATGCGGACGAGCTCCGGGCTCGCGTAGCGGGCGGCCAGCACGTTGGGAATCACGTTCGGGCAGCTTACGGCCCCGACCCGGACGCGGCGGCGGCCACTCACAGGGTGCGCAGGAGCACCTCGCGGCCCACGGCGCGGGGGTCGGGGTCGGCCTCGATGAGCGCGCTGACCAGCGCGCCGTCCACGAGCGAGACGAGGTCGCGCAGCGCGACCGGGTCGAGGGTGCGCCCGGACCGCGCGAGGATCTCGGCGAGCAGCGCCTCGAACTCCTCGCGCATCTTGCGCATCAGCGGTGCGAGGTAGGGCCGGCGCCCGGCGCCCACCAGGCGCTCGAACCGCAGCAGCGCCGCCTCGAGGCCGCGCTCGCGCGACTCGCGGCCGATCAGGTGGTCGAGGATCAGCTCCACCAGCTCGTCGGTGCCGAGCGGGCCCTCGGGGAGGGCGTCGAGCTGCTCGCGGACCTCGGCGAGCTCGTCGCGGCTCGTGCGCTCGACCGCCGCCGTGACCAGCTCCTCCAGCGAGGAGAAGTAGTAGGTGGTGGACGCGAGCGGCAGCCCGGCCCGCTCGGCCACGGCTCGGTGGCGCACGGCGTCGAAGCCGCCGGAGCGCAGCAGGGCGGCAGCCGCCGTGACCAACTCCTGCCTGCGCCGCTCGCCCTTCGCGGTGCCCACGTGACCATCTTCCCCCGCCGGTCAGAGACGGGGTGAAAGCTGCGCGGCCAGCGCGTCGAGGCGGTCCGCGAACGGGGCGGCCGCGCCGGGCCCGTCGCCGCGGCTCGACACGACGACGGTGCCGCCGGACGCCGTCGGACGCGACACCGCGCCCTCCGCCGCGCCCCCCACCCGGTCCGCCCCGGGCGGCAGGTACTGCACGGTCAGCACGCCCCGCGCCGCCCCGTCGGTCACCTCGAGGTTGACGCCCCGCTCACCGGGGGGCCTGCACTCCATCGTGATGGCCGCCTCCGGCGCGCCGACGACCTCCGGCAGGTACTCCTCGACGATCGCGCGCAGCGCGGGGTCCTGCCGATCGGCGCACTCGGTGGTACCCGGTCCGAGGGGCGCAGGCGCCGCCGCGTCCGCCTCCCCGGAGCCGCGCGCCGCGTACGGGGCCTGTGCGGCCCCCGGTGCCCCCTCCGCCGCGGCGGGCGGCGGCGCCTGCCGCTCGTCCCGCCGGGCGTCCGCGGGCGGGCCCTCCGGCGCGAGCATCGGCGCGGCGACCGTCGACGCGCCGCCTTCCTCGCGACCGTCCGGGAGCACGACCGCCCCGCCGACGCCGACGACGGCGAAGAGCGCCAGCCCTCCGACGGTGACCGCGGCGCGGCGGCGGACGGTGATCCGGCGAGACGCCCGCACGACCGACTCGTGGTCGAACCCGGGCGGTGGCGCGGTGTCGGAGGCGGCGGCGCGGAACAGCGCACCGAGCTTCTCGTCGTCGGTCATGTCGCCCACCCCCTTCACCCGGCCGGTCGCAGGTCCTCGAGCGCGTCGCCGAGCACGGCGCGCAGCGTCGCCAGCCCGTGCGCGGTCTGGCTCTTCACGGTGCCCTCGCTGCAGCCCAGCGCCTCGGCCGTGGCCGCGACGTCGAGCCCGTCGAGGTAGCGCAGGACGAGCACGGCGCGCTGGCGCGGCGGGACGGCCCGCAGCCCGTCGACGAGGACGTGCCGCGTGGTCACCGCCTCCGAAGCCGACGGGACGCCGCCGGACTCGACCGGCGGTTCCGCGGTCGCCCGCTCGCGGCGCCATGGCCGCCGCGACTCGTCGACGACGGCGCGCACCAGCGTGCGGCGCACCCACGCGTCGAGGGCCCCGCGGTCGCGGATGCGCCTCCAGTGGCGGTGCAGCGCGACGAACGCGGCCTGGGCGTGGTCGTCGGCGCGGTGCCAGTCGCCGCACAGCAGGTACGCCGTGCGGCGCACGGCGTCGCGGCGTGCGCGGAAGTACTCGGCGAACTCCCGCTCGCTGGCGTCGTCCACCCGGCCTTGCCCCCTTCCCGCCGGCCCGTCGTGCAAAGGACGCGAGCATCCTCGTCCGGGGTTGGCCGCACCCACGAGATTCCCCCTATCGGCCCAGAACTGTGATCGTTCCGTGACCCTCCCGCCGCCGGACCGTCTCCTCCTGGTTGAATCGGGGGTCGTGCGACCCACGACTCGAGCCCGGCGTTCATCGGCCAACACCGGTCCGATCGACCTCCGCTCGGACACCGTCACCAAGCCCACGAAGCGGATGCGGGAGGCGATGGCCGCGGCCGAGGTCGGCGACGACGTCCTCGACCGCGACCCGACGATGCGCGAGCTGGAGCTGCGGGTGGCCGGTCTGGTCGGCGCCACCGACGCCCTGTGGACGCCCAGCGGCTCGATGGGCAACCTCATCGCGCTCATGCACCACCTGGACCGGGGCGACGCCTTCCTCGCCCCCGCGGGTGCCCACGTCCTGGACAACGAGCTCGGCACCGCCGCGTGGCTCGCGGGCGGGATGCCGCGCCCGCTGGCGCACGACGCCGGGCCGGGCAAGGTCTCCCCGGCGGCCGTGCGCCGGGCCGCCGCGGGCGGCGACGGGCCGTACCACGCGCTGCGCACCACGCTGCTGTGCCTGGAGAACACCCACAACGCCGCGGGCGGCACGGTGACCGCGCCGGACGAGCACGCGGCCGTGGTCGCCGCGGCCAGGGCGGCGAAGCTCAAGGTGCACCTGGACGGGGCGCGGCTCTGGCACGCGGCGGTCGCGCTCGGCGTGCCCCCGGCGGCCCTCACCGTCGGCGTCGACACGGTGCAGGTCTGCCTGAGCAAGGGGCTCGGTGCGCCGATGGGTTCGGTCGTCGCCGGTTCCGCCGAGTTCGTCGCGCACGCGCGGCGGTTGCGCAAGATGCTCGGCGGCGGGGTGCGCCAGGGCGGCGTGGTCGCCGCGGCCGGGCTCGTCGCGCTGGACCGCATCGACCGCCTCGCCGAGGACCACGAACGGGCGCGGGCCCTCGCCGCGGGGCTGCGCGAGCGCGGCTGGCAGGTCTCCACCCCGCAGACCAACATCGTGCTCATCTCGGTGGCCGACCTCACCGGCACCCTGCAGCGGTTCGAGGCCTCGGGCGTGCGGGCCGTCCCGATGGCGGGCCAGGTCCGGCTGATGACCCACGCCGACCTGACCGACGCCGACATCGCCACCGCGCTGGAGCGGATCGGGCCGGTCGACGCGGCCGCGGTCCGTGCGGACGGTCACCGCCCGCCGGTGCGCCCGGGCAGGTGACGGTCAGGCCTTCGGCAACCAGGCCTCGAGCCGCGCCAACGTCTCCTTGATGTCCGCGGTGGCGCCGGCGAAGGACATCCGGATGAACCGGCCGCCGTCCACCGGGTCGAAGTCCACGCCGGGGGCGACCGCGACGCCCGTCTCCGCGAGCAGCCGGTGGGTGAAACCCATCGAGTCGTCGGTCAGGTGCGACACGTCGGCGTAGACGTAGAAGGCGCCGTCGGCGGGGGCGGTGCGGGTGATGCCGAGGTCGGCGAGCCCGTCGAGCAACAGCTCGCGGTTCGCCGCATACCGGGCGACGTGCCCGTCCGCCTCGGCGTAGCTGGACTCCTCGAACGCGGCCAGCGCGGCCCGCTGCGCCAGCGCGGGCGGGCAGATCGTGAAGTTGCCGGTGAGGCAGTCGACGGCGCGCAGGAGCCGCGGCGGCACGAGCAGCCAGCCCAGCCGCCAGCCGGTCATCGAGAAGTACTTCGAGAACGAGTTGACGACCACCGCTTCCCGCGACGTCTCCCACGCCGAGGACGTCGCCGGGGCGCCGGCGTAGGAGATCCCGTGGTAGATCTCGTCGCTGATCAGCTGCACCCCGGTCCGCTCGCAGTGCTCGGCGAGCGCCGCCAGCTCGGCGGCGTCGAGGACGGTGCCGGTCGGGTTCGCCGGGCTCGCGACGACCAGGCCCCGCACGGGCTCGTCGAGCGCCTCCAGCATCTCGACCGTGGGCTGGTAGCGGGTCTGCGGCCCGCACGGGAGGTCGACGACCTCGCAGCCGAGCGCGGTGAGGATGTTGCGGTAGCAGGGGTAGCCGGGGCGGGCGAGCGCCACCCGGTCGCCCGCGTCGAACGCCGCGAGGAACGCGAGCAGGAACCCACCCGACGAGCCGGTGGTGACGACGACCTGCTCCGGCGGGACGTCGAGGCCGTAGGTGCGCTCGTAGTGCGCGGCGATCGCCTCGCGCAGCTCCGGGATGCCCAGCGCGACGGTGTAGCCGAGGACGTCGCCGTCGAGGGCGGCCGCGGCGGCGGCCCGCACGGCGGCCGGGGCCGGGGTGGAGGGCTGGCCCGCCGAGAGGTTGACGAGGTCGCCGTGGGTGCGCTGGCGTTCGGCTGCTGCCGCCCAGACGTCCATGACGTGGAACGGGGGCACCGCGGCCCGGGCGGCGACCGTGAGCTGGGTGGGCGGAACGGGCTGCATCGGCACGGCCCGAGCTTAGGCAGGAAAGCGGAACGGCGGCCGCCCCACATCGGTGGAGGGCGGCCGCCGTTCCAGCGCCGGTCGGGTCCCCGGCGTCAGAGCACGCTGGCCACCAGGTCCTTGGCCGAGAACCGGTCCCCGCCGGAGTCGGAATCGGAGTCGTCGTCCGAGTCCTCGTCGTCGTCCGAGTCCTCGTCGTCGTCGGAGTCGGAGTCGTCGTCGGAGTCCTCGTCGTCCGAGCTGTCGCTCCTGCCGCGGTCGGAGGAGTCCTCGTCCTCGTCCTCGTCGTCGGAGTCGGCCTCGTCGGAGTCGGAGTCGTCGTCGGAGTCCGCGTCCGCCCCGCCGCCGAGCAGGCCCGACAGCAGGCCGCCACGGCGCTCGCCGCGGTCGCGGTCCTCGTCGTCGGAGTCGGAGTCCTCGTCGTCGTCCGAGTCCGCCTCGTCGGCCTCGTCGTTGTCGGCACCGCCGCCGAGGAGGCCGGACAGCAGGCCGCCGCGCCGCTCGCGGTCGCGGTCGTCCTCGTCGTCGTCCTCGTCGTCGTCGACGTTCTGCGTGGAGCCGCCGCCCAGCAGGCCGGACAGCAGGCCACCGCGCCGCTCGCGGTCGCGGTCGTCCTCGTCGTCCTCGTCGTCGTCCTGACCGCCCAGCAGGCTGGTGAGCAGGCCGCGGCGCTCGCGGTCGTCGTCATCGTCGTCGCCCGCGCCACCGAGCAGACCGGACAGCAGGCCGGCACGGCGCTCGCGGTCGTCGTCGTCATCGTCGGCCGAGCCGCCGAGGAGGCCACCCAGCAGGCCGCGCTCGTCGCCGAGGCCGAGCGGCAGGCCGGCCCGCAGGTTGCCGCCGTTGAGCACGGAGGCGAGCGTGGCGCTGACGTCGCTGGTGAGGCCCTCGACCTCGTCCAGGACGTCGCGCAGCTCGTCGGCGCCCAGGTTCTTCAGGTCGAGGTCGGACAGGACGCTGCGCAGCTCGCCCAGGTCGAGCCGGTCCAGGTCGAGGTCGTCGACCCCGAGGTCGGACAGCAGGCTGCGCAGCTCGCCGAGGTCCAGGTCGCCCAGGTCCAGGTCGCCCAGGTCGAGCGCCTGCAGGTCCAGGCTCGCGAGCACGGTCCGCAGCTCGCCCAGGTCGAGCCGGTCCAGGTCCAGCTCGTCGAGGTCGAGGTCGGACACGAGGGAGGTGACCTTGCTGAGCTCGAGCCCGTCCAGGACCGCGGGCAGCTGGCTCAGCTTGACGTTCTTCAGGACCGACGGCAGCTCGTCCAGGTCGAGGTCCTGCAGGACCGACGGCAGCTCGTCGAGGTCGATGTCCAGGTCCTCGAGCACGTCGGCGAGGTCACCGAGCCGGACGTTCAGCAGGTCCGCCGGGAGGTCACCCAGGTCCAGGTCGGACAGCTGGTCGGTGAGCCCGGCGAGCTTGAGCTTGCCGACCGCGGGCAGCTCGGCGTCCTCGAGCGCACCCAGCGCGGGCAGCGACGTCAGGTCGCCGACCACCGGCAGGACGTCCGCGCCCGGCAGGTCGGTCAGGTCGTCGGCCAGGTCCGAGGCCACCGTGGTCAGGTCGCTGACCACCGGGAGCACGTCGGCGGTGGGCCCGAGGCCGGTGGGCAGGATGCCGCCGGCGAGGCTGGGCGCCGTCTTCAGGGCGCGGGCGACGTCGAAGACCTCGATGTTGTCGGTGAGACCGTCCGCGAGGTCGGACGCGGGAAGCCCCTCAACCCCCAGCGCCTCCAACCCGGGCAGGACCGACCCGACCATCGACAGCTTGACGTCGGTTCCGAGGTTGTCGTTCGTGACGTGCGCGTCGGTGGCAGCCGCGGCGGGGCCGGCGGCGGCCATCATCGCCATCGGCGCACCCATCACGCCGACCGCGGCGCGCCCGGCGATCTTCGACGCGCGGCTCGGGGCTGCGTGTCGAGGCCGTGCGTTGTTGGTCATTCGAGTCCTCATGTTTCTCGGGGGAGCGACATCGGACCCGACGTGATCAGTAGGGAGCCGTCGTGGGGAGCGTCGACGACGTGATCACCCCGGGTGCGCAGACCCCGGCGTGGCCACCCGTCCGGGTGCTTGTCGCGCTGAGCGACCCAGGATGGCACGCCTCACCCCGATCGGGGCACGGGAAATGCGCGTCACGCGCCGGAGCGTACGCCAAGAGATCGCAAATGTCACCTGTTCGGCGGACCCGATTTCACGATCGAGCGGGTACAGAGACGAGTCCTTGGGCCGCCCGGAGGGCGATGTCGGTCCGATGGTGGGAACCGGGCAGGTGGACCTGCGCCAACCGGTCGTAGGCCTCCTGGCGGGCCGCGGCGAGGTCGGGGCCGGTGCCGACCACCGACAGCACCCGCCCCCCGGACGACACGACCGCGCCGTCGTCGCGGCGCCGCGTGCCCGCGTGCAGCACCCCGGTCGCCTCCGCGCCGATGACCACGTCGCCGAGGCGGGGCGGCCCGGGGTAGCCCTCCGCGGCGACGACGACGGTGACCGCAGCCCCGTCGGCCCACTGCGGCGGCGGCTCCTCGGCGAGCGTGCCGGTGGCCGTGGCGTGCAGCAGGCGGGCGAGCGGGCTGCGCAGCAGCGCCAGCACCACCTGGGTCTCGGGGTCGCCGAAGCGGCAGTTGAACTCGACGACCGCCGGGCCGGTCGCCGTGAGCGCGAGCCCGGCGTAGAGCAGACCGGAGAACGGCGTGCCGCGCCGCACGAGCTCCGCCGCGACCGGCGCGACCACCTTCTCGACCAGCTCGTCGGTGAGGTTCGGCGGGGCCCACGGCAGCGGGGCGTAGGCGCCCATGCCGCCCGTGTTGGGGCCGGTGTCCTCGTCGCCGACGCGCTTGAAGTCCTGCGCGGGCAGGAGCGGCACCACGGTCTCGCCGTCGACGAAGCTGAACAGCGAGACCTCGGGCCCGTCGAGGTAGGACTCGAGCAGCACGGGGTGCCCGCCGTCGAGCAGCGTGCTCGCGTGGGCGCGCGCGACGTCGAGGTCGGGGGTCACCACCACGCCCTTGCCCGCGGCCAGGCCGTCGTCCTTCACGACGTACGGGGGGTCGAAGCGGGCGAGCGCGGCGTCGAGGTGCGCCGGGTTGTCCACCACGACGGAGGTCGCGGTGTTGACCCCCGCGGCCGCCATGACGTCCTTGGCGAAGCTCTTCGAGCCCTCGATCCGGGCGGCCGCGGCGCTCGGGCCGAAGCACGGGATGCCCGCGGCGCGCACGGCGTCGGCCGCGCCGGCCACGAGCGGCGCCTCCGGCCCGATCACGACGAGGTCGGCCCGCCAGTCGACGGCGAGCGCCGCCACCGCCGCCGGGTTCGCGACGTCGAGCCCGCGCTGCTCGGCCACCGTGGCCGTGCCCGCGTTGCCCGGCGCGCAGGCCAGCGCCGTGACGCCGGGGTCCTGCGCCAGGGCGAGGACGATGGCGTGCTCTCGAGCACCGGACCCCACGACCAGAACGCGCACGTCACGGAATCGTAGAGGCCCGCGGGCGGCCTTCCGTGGGCGGATGCGGATGCGGCGACCTCACGCGTCCCGCAGGGCGTCGGAGAGCACGCCGGTGACGGCGGCGGGGCGTTCCTCGTGCGGGAAGTGGCCGGCGTCGGCGACGACGTGCAGGCGGTGCCGCGGCCCCGCCCACCGGGTGGAGGCCGCAGCGGTGCGCTCCAGCACGCAGGGGTCGAGCCCGCCGTGCACCTGCAGCACCGGCACCGTCGGGATCCGGGCCACGGCCGCCGCGAACCGCCGTCCCTCGGCCCGCAGCTGCGAGCGCGCCGCCCACCGGTAGTACTCGAGCGCGCTGTGCACGACGCCGGTGACCTGGATGGCGCGCCGGTAGTGCCCGGCCGCCTCGGCGAAGTCGTCCCACTCCCGCCCGGACCAGTCGCGCAGGATCCGCGCGACCCGCGCGCCGCCGTCGCGGCGCAGCGACCACTCGGGCCAGCGCGGGAGCTGGAACGCCGCCGCATAGCGGGCCGTCGCCAGGCCCTGCCCGCGCGGGTCGCGGACCACCGCCGCGCGCACGGCCAGGGGGTGCGGAGCGGCGAGCGAGGAGAGCGAGAGCACGAGCCGCGGGTGCAGCGCCGTCACCGTCCAGGCGATCAGGCCGCCCCAGCCGTGCCCGACGACGTGCGCCCGCTGTTCGCCGAGCGCCCGGATCAGGCCCGCGACGTCGCCGGCGAGCGTCCACAGGTCGTAGCCGCGCGGGGGCTTGTCGGACTCGCCGTAGCCGCGCAGGTCGGCGGCCACCACGCGGTAGCCGCGCTCGGCGAGGGCGGGCAGCTGGTGGCGCCACGCCCACCAGAACTCGGGGAAGCCGTGCAGCAGGACGACGAGCGGGCCGCCGCCGTCGCACTCGGCGACGTGCAGCCGGATCCCGTTCGCCGAGACGGCCCGGTGCGTCCACGGCCCGGGCAGCCGGAGCGAGGACGCGTCCGGACCCCGGCGCACGACGCGCCCGCCCCGTCAGCGGGCCGTGAGCTCGGGCTGCGCGTCCCCGTCGTGGCCGCGGTGCGAGAGGACCTGCGCAGACTCCTTGAGGGTCGAGATGGTGCGCTCCGGCTTGCGGATGCGCCGCACGCGCAGGTAGCCGAGGAGGCCGAAGAGCGCGGCGGCGAGCAGCATGATCCCGAAGACGATGCCGAACGCCGCGGAGCGCGGCAGCCAGATGTCGAGCACCTCGCCCAGCGCGAGGAACGCGAAGAACAGGCTGAACAGCAGGATCGCCAGCGCGATGACGAAGAAGATGCTGCCCTGCAGCCCCTTCTTCACCTCGGACGTGATCTCGGCCTTCGCCAGCTCGACCTCGGCCCGGACCAGCGTGGACACGTGCGTCGTGGCCTGACGGACGAGCTCACCGATGGACTGCTCGCCTGCCGATCGGACGGGCTCCGGTGCGAGCGGGATCGACGGCAGGACGGGCGGAACGTCCCCGCCGCCGGAGCTGGTCGGGCTGGCCACCGCGGTCCTCCTACTCATCCGTGTCGAAATCGGTGATCGCGGGCCATCCTTCCACGACGCCGCGCGCGGTGCCGGTCAGGAAGCCCGGCGCGCCGCCCGATCAGACCACCCGGTCGGCGTTCTCCCGCGCCTGCGCCCGGCCGCGGCGCACGAGCAGCGCCGCCCCGATGACCGCCGCCGCGGCGGACCCGACCAGTACCGCCGCCTTCGCCGTGGCGAGCAGGGCGCCGTCGTCGGCCAGGGACAGCTCCGCGATCAGCAGGCTGACGGTGAACCCGACCCCGCCGAGCATCGACACCGCCGCGAGGTCCGACCAGCTCAGGCCGCGCGGCCGCGCGGCGGGCGTGAACCGGATGACGAGCCAGCTCGCGCCGAAGATCCCGATGACCTTGCCGACGAGCAATCCCACCACCACGCCGAGCGCGACCGGTTCGGCGAACACGGCGCGCAGGGCGTCCGGGCCGATCGGGACGCCCGCGGCGAAGAGCGCGAACACGGGCACGCAGATGCCCGCCGACCACGGCTGCAGGCGGTGCTCGAGGCGCAGGGCCGGCGCGAGGTCCTCGCCCGGGTCGGCCTTCACCCGGGTGAGCAGGCCGAGCAGGACGCCGGAGACCGTGGCGTGGATCCCCGTCTCGTGCACCGCGAACCACGTGAACACCCCGAGCGGCACGTACAGCCACCACGCGCGCACCCGCTTGTGCTGCAGCCACCGGTAGGCGAGGCAGGCGAGGACGACGACGCCGAGCCAGAGCGGGTCGAGCCCGCGGGCGAACACCACCGCGATCACGATGATCCCGCCGAGGTCGTCGGCGACGGCCAGCCCGAGGAGGAAGACGCGCGCGCTCGCCGGGAGCGAGGGCCCCGCGACCGCCAGCACCCCCAGCGCGAAGGCGATGTCCGTGGCGACGGGGATGGCCCACGCCGTCTCGCTGCCCGGCGCTCCCCAGCCCACGAGCAGCGCGAGCAGGGCGGGCACGATCATCCCGCCCAGCGCCGCGACCACCGGGAGCAGCGCCTGGCTGCGCGTCGACAGCTCCCCGATCACCAGCTCGCGCTTGAGCTCGAGCCCGACGACGAAGAAGAACACCGCCAGCAGGCCGTCGGTCACCCACGTGGCCAGGGTCAGGTCGAGGTGAAGGGCGTGCGGCCCCACCACCGTCTCGCGCACGGCCTCGTAGGCGTGGGCCCACGGGGAGTTCGCCCAGAACAGGGCGACGGCAGCGGCGCCGAGCAGGACGACCCCGCCGACGGTCTCGGTGCGCAGGAACCGCGCGAACTCGCTCATCGGGTTCCCGGGTCGGCGTTCCTGCACGGGGCTGCTCCGGTCGTTCTCGGGGACGGGGACGAGATCGCCGACCAGACTTCCCGGCACACCGGGAGGGACCTTAGCCCGAGGGAGCCGGGATGGAGCTGTGATCGACCCCATACCGCGGCGGCCCGCCATACCCTGGAGGCGTCGGAAGGAGGACGAGACGCCCGTGCCCGTGCCACGCGAGATCCGAGCCTCGGACGCGGAGCGGCAGGCCGTCGTGCGACGGCTCGAGAGGGCGCTGCGGGACGGCCGCCTGACGATCGTCGAGTTCGACGAGCGGACCCGGGCCGTCTACGCGGCCCGCACCCGCGGCGAGCTGGACGACCTCACGACCGACCTGCCTCCCGACCTCTGGTGAACGCCTACCCCTTCTTCTCGTCACCGTCGGCCGACGGCTCCTGATCGACGCCTGCCAGCTCCACCCGGGGTTTCGGCAGCCGGGTCGGGGTGTCGGCGGGCCGGTCGCCGACCTCGCCGCCCCCGGGCTGCCCCGTGGAGTGCTCGAAGAAGCGCAGGAGCTCGACCGGCAGCGGCATCACCAGGGTGCTGTTGTGGTCGGACGCCACATCGGACACGGTCTGCAGCAGCCGCAGCTGCAGCGCGCCCGGGGTGTCGGCCATGGCCCGCGCGGCGTCGGCGAGCCGGGTGGAGGCCTGGTACTCGCCGTCGGCCGCGATGATCCGGGCGCGCCGGTCCCGCTCGGCCTCGGCCTGGTGGGCCATCGCCCGGCGCATGCTCTCGGGCAGCGCGATGTCCTTGATCTCCACCCGGTCGACCGTGATCCCCCACTCGTCGGTCGGGGTGTCGATCACCGCGCGCAGCTCGCCGTTGATCTGTTCCCGGTCCGACAGCAGCGTGTCGAGGTCGGCGCGGCCGATCACCGACCGGAGCGAGGTCCGCGCGACCTGGGAGACGGCGCCCATGTAGTTCTCCACGTTGACCACGGCCTTCACCGGGTCCGTCACCCGGAAGTACACGACCGCGTCGACGTTGAGGGTGACGTTGTCCCTGGTGATCGCGCCTTGCGGCGGGACGTCCAGCACGATCGTCTGCACCGGCACCTTCACCATCCGGTCGGCGATCGGGACCATCAGCCGCAGGCCCGGCTGCCGGACCTCCGGCAGCAACCGCCCGAACCGCAGCACCACCCCGCGCTGGTACTGCTGGACCATCCGGACACCGGAGGCGAGCAGCAGCACCACCAGGGCGACGACGACGAACAGCACGGTCGAGAGCACGGGCTCCACATCCTTCGTCAAGCGGGCGACCTCGGTCGCGGACCGGTGGGGTCTCCACCGTTGTTCCCCGCTGCGGCCACGATCAGCCACGGGACCACGACGAGGGCGGTGATGACGCCGAGCACCGGCCACCACGACGACGGCAGCAGCGTGCCGATCACGGCGAGGCCGGAGAGCTCGGCGACCAGGAGCCCCGTGGCGAGGGCGGAGAACGGCCACCAGCGGTGCGGCCTGCGCCGCCTGGTGCGCCCGAGGCGCGCGAACCGCCGGAAGAGGCGCGGGTCGCTCCTGGCCAGGTCCTGTTCGATCTCGGCGAGGATCCGGCGCTCCCACGGCGACGGGGCGTCGTGGTCGCCGGAGCCGGGGTGGAACGACGTGCTCATCGCCGGACCTCTTCTGCAGCAGCTTCGATCAGCTGCCGACCAGCCTTCCCGGCACGCCCTACCCCGATGGTACGTCCGCACCGGCCGCCGCTCACCCTCCGCGGGCGGCCCGACCTCCTCCTTCAGGCCGGTCCGAGGCGTACACGTCGGGGATGCCGTCGGCGTCGCTGTCGCGTTCCTCCTCCTCGCGGATCCGGCGGTAGCGCCGGTTGCGCAGCCGCAGCACGACGGTCGCGAGCAGGGCCGACAGCAGCGACCCGAGCAGCACGCCGATCTTGACGTGCTCGTCGCGCTCGCTCCCGGTGCCGAACGCGAGCTCGCCGATGAGCAGCGACACGGTGAACCCGATGCCGGCGAGCAGGGCGAGCCCGAACACGTCCGCCCAGCCCAGCTCGTCGGCGAGCCGGGCGTGGGTGAACCGCTGGACGAACCAGGTCGAGCCCATGACACCCACCGGTTTGCCGACCAGCAACCCGACGAGGATCCCGACGGTGACCGGGTCGGTGAGGCTCGTGCCGAACTCCTCCAGGCCGCCGATCGCCACGCCCGCGGCGAAGAACGCGAAGATCGGCACGGCCACGCCCGCCGACAGCGGGCGGAACCGGTGCTCGAAGTGCTCGGCCAGGCCGGGGCCGGGCCCGGGCGACCGCCGGACGACCGGCACGGCGAACCCGAGCAGGACGCCGGCCACGGTGGCGTGCACCCCGGAGGAGTGCACCAGCACCCAGGTGGCGACCGCGAGCGGGAGCAGCAGCCACCACGACCGCACGCGCCGCTGCACCAGCACCGTGAACAGCGCGAGCGGCACCAGGGCGAGCGCGAGCGGGCCCCAGGCGAGCGAGCTCGTGTAGAAGATCGCGATGACCACGATCGCGAGCAGGTCGTCGACCACCGCGAGCGTGAGCAGGAACGTGCGCAGCGCCGACGGCAGGTGGGTGCTGATCACCGCGAGCACGGCGAGCGCGAAGGCGATGTCCGTCGCGGTCGGGATCGCCCAGCCGACCAGCGCGTCCGAACCGGCCGCGAGGTTCACCGAGATGTAGATGAGGGCGGGGACCGCCATCCCCCCGACCGCGGCGGCCACCGGCAGCGCCGCCCGCCGCGGGTCGCGCAGGTCGCCCGCGACGAACTCGCGCTTGAGCTCCAGCCCGGCCACGAAGAAGAAGATGGCGAGCAACCCGTCGGCCGCCCACTGGTGCAGCGTCAGGTCGAGGTGCAGCGCGGCCGGGCCGATCCGCAGGTCGGACAGCGCCTGGTAGGCATCCCCCCACGGGGAGTTCGCCCACAGCAACCCGACCGCCGCCGCGACGACCAGCAGCACCCCGCCCACGGTCTCGGCGCGCAGGATCTCGCCGATGCGCTGGAACTCCGGCCAGCTGCTCCGCGCGAAGAGCGACGGGGTGGGGTGGTCGGTCGTGCCCATGCGGGCTCCTTCGGGAGGCGACGGCGAATCACGTCGCCGACCAGGCTTCCCGGCACACCGCCGAACACCCTAACGGCTCCGTCAGTCGTCCGGGCGGGCGCGCAGCCGCTTGATCGCCGACCGGCGCGCCTTGGCCTCCAGCCGCCTGCGCTTCGCCCCCGGGGTGGGCCGGGTGGGCCGGCGCTTCGGCGGATCGGGCCGCATGGCCTCCCGCAGCGTCGCGGCGAGCCGCTCGCGAGCGGCCTCGCGGTTGCGCAGCTGGCTGCGGTGCTCGGCGGCCACGACGGTGAGCACGCCGTCGACGAGGCGACCGCCGAGCCGGCGCAGCGCGCGCTCGCGCAGCGGCTCGGGCACCGACGGCGAGCGGGCGAGGTCGAACGACAGCTCCACCCGCGAGTCGGTGGTGTTCACGCCCTGGCCCCCGGGCCCGGACGCCCGGGAGAAGCGCCAACGCAGCTCCCGGCCGGGCAGCACCAGCGCGCGTCGCACCGGGAGGTCGGGTTCTGCCACCTGCCCAGGATGCCGGTTCCGTCCCGCGTGAGCATGTTCACGGCGGGGAACAGCTCAGACATCCTCGGCACTTTGTATGCTGTAAGCAGTCGACCAGGTAACCAGGAGCACGCGATGGCACTGTCCCAGACGCCCGAGGCCGGAAGCCGGCGGATCGCCCGTCCGGTCCCGCTGCGCGAGAGCGTCTACAGCGCGATCCTGGACATGATCGTCAGCCGCCAGCTCCAGCCCGGCCAGCACCTCGTGGAGAGCGAGCTGGCCATGATGCTGGGGGTATCCCGGCAGCCGGTGCGCGAAGCGCTCCAGTGGCTGAAGAACGACGGCTGGGTGGATCTGCGCCCCGGGCTGGGAGCGTTCGTGCACACCCCCACGGTCGAGGAGGCCGACCAGCTGCTCGCCGTGCGCAGCCTGCTGGAGACCGAGTCGGCGCGGCTGGCCGCCACCAACGCCACCGAGGAGGGCGTCGCCCACCTGCGTGAACTCTGCGAGCGGGGCAAGCAGGCCCTCGCCGCCGAGGACGTCGGCACCCTGGTCGAGCTCAACGCCGAGCTGCACAAGGCGGTCATGAAGATGTCCGGCAACGACGTGCTCGTCGAGCTGGCCGCGCAGGTCGACCGCCGGGTCCGCTGGTACTACACGCCGGTGGCCCGCCACCGCGGCGAGCAGTCCTGGAGCGAGCACGAGGCCCTGATCGACGCGATCGCGGCGGGCGACGCCGCCCGGGCGGGCGAGGTCATGGCCGAGCACACCGAACAGACCCGCCGCTCCTACCTGGAGCACCGCGACGAAGCGGACGACGCGGCCCCCGCGCTGCGGGGTCGCGTCCACTGACCGGCCGGGGCCCGCGCCCCGCCGCACCACCTCGGCGCCGACGACGCAGCCGAGGCTCACCGCTCGCCTGACCAGCGAGCCAGCACGCCCATCCGACGCGCGACGCCGCGCGCCGGCCGTCCCCGCGCGCCGACCGATCGGCGCCGCCGCGTCCGAACCCGCATGCCGGCTCGCGGTCGGGGAACCCTGACTACGGAGGTGACAAGCATGCGTACGCTGCGCACGTTCATCCGGTCCCTGAGGGACCTCCCGCGCGGCGCCTCTGCCGACGGCCGCAGCATCGGCCTCGGGCTCGACGCCGCGATGCGCGCCCACCGCGCCCGCGGCGCCGAGGCCGAGCCGCTCCGGCGGAGCCGTCCGCCGGCCGGTGGCCGCCCGTTCACGCGGGCCTGATCCCCGCTCGACCCGGTGGCCGCCCCGATGCGGGGACGGCCACCGTCGTGTGCTCAGACCGCGTACTCCGACGTCCGCTCGGGGAGCCGGGGCAGCGGGAGGGTGCGGGGCAGCCCGGGGCGCTGCAGCGCCCCGGTGGCCCGCGCCGCCGCGAGCGACACGACCGCCGCGACCGCGAACGCCACGGCCCAGCCCCACGCGGTGACGGCGAGCACGGCCAGCCCGACGCCGAGCACCCCACCCGCGGCCTTGGCGCTGTAGACCACGCCGTGGACCTCGAGCGCGCTCTCCTCCCCGAAGTACTCGCGAGCGAGGCTCGCGAAGATCGGGTAGAAGCCGCCGCCCCCGAGGCCGGCGAGCGCCGCGGCCACGACGACCGCGCCGGCGGACCCGCTGGTGGCCGACATCGCGAACACCAGCTGCGCGAGGCCCTGCACGGCGAGCACGACGGCCAGCGTGCGGCAGCGCCCGACCCGGTCGGAGATCCGCATCGACAGGGCCCTGCCCGCACCGTTGACGCCCGCGAACAGGCCCGCGGCGAGGGCGACCACGCCCGCGGCCGCCGTGATCCCGCTCGCGTAGACCACGACGAACGCGGCGTTGAACAGCGAGACCGCCCCGGCGCCGAGCAGGATCAGGCACATCACCGGCAGCTCGCGGGTCTGCATCGCCTGCGCGGGTGAGAACTCGCGGACCGCGGGCGGGTTCATCCGGCGCGCGGGGTTGCGCAGGGCCCACTCCCGCGGGTCGACCTCGGCGGGCCACCACCGCTCGGGCGGGTCGCGGAAGAAGAGGCCGGGCCCCGCAACCAGCAGGAAGAGCACGACCGCCGCGGCGTCGAGGACGAGGGTGAGGTTCGCCGCGTCCAGCCCGACCACGGCCGCGACGATGAACGGCACCGAGCCGTAGGCGTAGGCGCCGGTCACCGCGCTCACCCGGCGGCCCATCTTCTCGGGGTACCACTTGGCCACCGTGGACGTGCAGGCCGCGTAGACCAGGCCCGCGCCGGTGCCGCCGAGGAGGGCGTAGCCGAGCAGCGCACCGACGAGGTCGGTGCTGTGCGCGAGCACGGCGAGCCCGAGGGCGGACAGCACCGCGCCCACCAGCATCACCTGGCGCGGCTCGATGCGGTGGCGGTCCCGCAGGTAGGCGGTGGGCAGGCCGACCCCGGCCTGGAGCACGGTCCACGCCGCGAGCAGCCACATCGCCCCGACGAGGCCCCAGCCGTTGCGCTCCATCAGCGCGGGCACCGCGGCGCCGTACCCGTACTGCAACACGCCGACCGCCGCCATGGGCAGCCACGCCTGCCACAGCACGCTGGAGCGGGGACGGCCGATCAGCACCTCGGGGGACTCGCCCACGCGGTAGCGGCGGCCGTGGTTGTCACGGATCTCCCGGACGCATCCCGGGTCCGGCATCGCCATGGCGACTCCTTCCATACTGTATGCAGTATCGTGCGACAGGGGTGACGCAGGGCACAAGACTTCTGGACAACTTTCTCCATACTGCATACAGTCGACCGCCTACGCTCGAGCAGCAGACGGGAGACCGCACTGTGGACCTCTACGAGCACCAGGCCAGGGACGTCTTCGCCGCGCACGGCGTACCCGTCCCCCGCGGCGCGGTGGCCGACAGCCCCGCCGAAGCGGCCGACCGGGCGCGGGAGCTCGGCGGGCCGGTCGTGGTGAAGGCCCAGGTCAAGACCGGCGGCCGCGGCAAGGCGGGCGGCGTGCAGCTGGCGAGGACACCCGAGGAGGCGCGCGAGAAGGCCGAGGCGATCCTCGGCATGGACATCAAGGGCCATACCGTGCACCGCGTGCTGGTCACCGAGGCCAGCGACATCGCCGAGGAGTACTACCTCTCCTTCCTGCTCGACCGCTCGAACCGCACGTTCCTCGCCATGTGCTCCGCCGAGGGCGGCGTCGAGATCGAGCAGCTCGCCGCCGAGCGGCCCGACGCGATCCTCAAGGTGCCGGTCGACCCGCTCCGCGGCGTCGACGCCGAGACCGCCGCCCGGATCGCCTCCGCCCTGCCCGCCGAGATCGCCGAACAGGCGGCCAAGGTGATCAGCAACCTGTGGGACGCGTTCGTGGCCGAGGACGCCACGCTCGTCGAGGTCAACCCCCTCGTCCGGACCGGGCGGGGCGAGATCGTGGCCCTGGACGGCAAGGTCACGCTGGACGACAACGCCGCGTTCCGCCACCCCGGCCACGCCGAGCTCGTGGACCGGCGCACCGAGGACCCCCTGGAGGCGAAGGCGAAGGCGAAGGACCTCAACTACGTCAAGCTGGACGGTGAGGTCGGGATCATCGGCAACGGTGCGGGCCTGGTGATGTCGACCCTCGACGTGGTGGCCTACGCCGGGGAGCGGCACGGCGGGGTGAAGCCGGCGAACTTCCTCGACATCGGCGGGGGTGCGTCGGCGGAGGTGATGGCGGCCGGGCTGGACGTGATCCTGGGTGACCCGGACGTCAAGAGCGTGTTCGTGAACGTGTTCGGCGGGATCACCGCGTGCGACGCGGTGGCCACCGGCATCGTCGAGGCGCTGAAGATCCTGGGCGAGTCGGCGACCAAGCCGCTGGTGGTGCGGCTGGACGGCAACAACGTCGCCGAGGGCCGCCGGATCCT